>Ga0222714_10000153_pt1 | contig 79479 bp, 104 predicted proteins | sample C33_3DmetaG_FD_165048 | JGI IMG/M metagenome (GOLD analysis project Ga0222714, IMG submission 165048) | Estuarine water microbial communities from San Francisco Bay, California, United States - C33_3D | ecosystem: Environmental > Aquatic > Marine > Unclassified | place: USA: California...
TACTACTGAAACGATTTGGACGACCCCCCTTTCTAGTTTTGAAAGTACCATCCGACTGCTTTCATCATTGAAATCAACTTTTCATGAATTTCATTTACATTCTCATCATCCAATTCATCTACACATTCGACCTCAATAATATCATTGAAGTTGATACTACCATCAGAATTGATTGGCATACTGTATAATGTGCCTTCACTGTCAACAGTATAAACATGAGCACGATCTTCAGGAGCAAGGAGAATCATTGTCGGAGTGTTAACGGAGACGGTGGGATTGGTGTTTGAGTGTTGATTAGGGGGTGAAAAAAATCGCGGAGCGCATCTCGATCTGTAAGACTCACTGAGATATAATCAGGATCTCACTTTTTATCGATCGACGTATCTTCTAAAAGTTCTGGATTGTATTCAGTGACTTCCGCAATCAGTTGATCAATGGTATATCCTTCTAGGTTTTCGTTGATCGTATCATATACGAAACGTTCCATAGTCTTCCAGTCCATACCATCAACAATGGCACTGACATATGCTTCCTGAAGTTCATCACGATCGACAGTCATTTGTGTTACCTTGATAGAGATTTGTGAAAGAATCAGTAACGTGAATCGTTGTTGTACTCTTTATACACTTGTGCAACTTCTTCCCAATGATAATCTTTGAGAGGACCACACATTTGCTCCATCCAATCATAAACCATGCCCCAATCGGCATCGTTATCAGTAATGAATGAAGGAAGAGATTGAAGGTAGGTTTGAAACATTTTTTCTGAAGTATTGTGAACGGTCATTAGCAGCAGGCAGGGAAGTATTCTTGAGGTTCAGTCAGGAAATCAGTCACCTGATAGTTAAGATCAAGACGAGCATTAACAGTCTCGATCATTTCTTTTTTGCTCATCAATCGCATCGATTTGGTCATCTCATCACCCATAAACTTCAGGGTATAAACAAACTTATCGGTGAGAATGTTATGAGGACGGAACTCAACGACCATGGCGCGGGATTGTCCTTGTGAAGTCAGTTGCATGAGAGAAAAGAGAAGGGTTGATTGATGCTTACACTAGAGGGACGCTTTGAGCGACCCCCCTTTGTTTTACATACCATTCATAAAGTCATGAATCGCTGAGAAATACTCTTCTTCAGTATTAAAATAGCGACCATGAATCGTCTTTGGAAAAGTATGCTTCTGAAACATCTTTGATGCTACAGTTACATCTTGCTCATCATATCCCATTTCGATGAGATTTTGAACGTAAGGATTCTTGTGTGTCATTATCAGTTACCGAAGAAAGAATCGAACTCATCAGCAACAAAATCGATCAGATCGTCAGTTGCATCAAGATCGAAAACGTTGCAGACAAAATCTACAGCATCATTCAAATCAGTGTGATTGTTACACATAAACTCACGGAGAGCAGGTGCAATGTTTTCTTGGAAGTTGGTTTCAGTGATGTTCATACTACTAGGACACTTTGGACGACCCCCCTTCCACTCAGTCAGACCCCCCTTCGCAATTCTTCTACAATTAGACTCAAATCATCAATGGCACCGTTCATTGCACTGCGAGAATATCCTGCAGTATAAGCATAACATTTGCAGTGATCATCTTCCCTTTCTTGATCACTTGCGTTCTCTGCTGCATAACATTTATTCACGGCATCTGTGAGTCGGTCAATGATAGGAATCAAACGATCATCAATGTTCATAAGATTTACTGCACTTTGCATAGTTGTCCACAATGTTGATGCTGATAGTCATACCCATCAAACATCTTTTCATCACGTTGAATCAAAAACAAATTGTAAGCAATGATAACAATAACTCCAAGAAAGATCATGTGAGATGTTTTCATCACCATGCTACTTGTGCCTCCTTGATGTCAGAATCGTAATACTTTTGCATGATTGAGTTAATCACAGGATACCATTCTTCGTTAGAACTAGGATACCCACATTCTTGTGCTTGATTTAAGAAACGTAAAATGCAGGTTTCTTCATCCTTAGTTAGATTCACGCGATTTAAAGTATAACCAGTGTGCTTAGTCATTTGTGATACCAAGAGAAGAGAGTTGATCGTCAATCATTTCAAATACCTGAGTGTAGATATAATCAATGTCCTCAACCTCATTGAGAACTTTCTCAGCAATGTTACGATCTACAGGTACTTGATCGCCACCATCATTTTCCCAAGTGAATACATCTTCATTGGTAAAGATAAATGCAGCAACAGGAGCATCTGCACCCTGTTGTTCAATCAAACGCTCAATAGATTCTTTGAGTTGTTGTAGAGTTCGTGCCATAATTCAAACAGGAAGAATACAGAAAGTTCCACACCAACCGCGAACCCAGTTAAGAGTTTCATGGTAAGATGTGCGAGGGTTGCTCATCTCCATCGTAGAACCATTGCGAGGATTGTGTGCAACAGCAACGTAAAGATTGTCACACTCTTTATCAGTGATTTGCTCAATCCACATTTGATTGACTTTACCTTCCTTCCAATTTGTATGGTAGGAGTAGATTTCGGAAACAATGGTGTTGTTCATACTACTAGGACAGTTTGGACGACCCCCCTTTGCATTAGCATGAATCATTGAATTAGGATCGGTGAGATGTGAGACGAAAGACATAATCAACGAGCGTACAAATAACCACCCGACCAGTCAGCATTTTCGAGCAACCATTCACGATCCTTGATCAATCGCAGGTCAAATCTTACACCTTTGGCAGGAGACTTCCATGATGCAGACTTATACACTTCACCAGTCTTCTTATCAACAAAGGCATGAACACTGCGATTGCCGTTATCAGTTTCCATGATAATCTTGTGATACTTTCTACCAGTTTCAGGGTAGAAGTTGTAACCATAATTACCAGTCTTCAGGTCAGCAATGCAACGCTCATGATAATCAGTATTCTCACCAAGTTGGAGACTACGATAATGACCTTTGATGCAATAGGAAATATAATTCTGGCGAAGTGCTTCACACAGAGCAGAAGTATGACCTAATACAGCGAGAGCGATATTCTCACGCGCTTCCTGTTGTGCAGCATAGTCAGCGAAGGTGGTTCCAGTCATGGTAGTTGTGCTCATACTATAAGGACAGTTTGGGCGACCCCCCTTTGAATCACCATGCTTTTTCCATGGTAAAGTTGGCACGGGAGAACTCCTCTCGATCAACTACTTTGAACATGCCATATTGGTTGTGAATAACATAACCTTCATGACATACTGCTTCGTTACCAATCAGGCAACCAATTTCGTCATCTTCTTGAATATACCAGAACAAATCTTCCTTGATAGATGCAACGAGTTTCCACAATCGGATCAGGTTGATGTCACAATCGCATTTTTCTGCAATTTCATCTTCATTCACGGCATTTCCTTCGCGGATGCACTCGTTAATGGATTTTTTGATTTTTGTTGCTTTGCTTTTATTCACGAACTCACATAGAGTTGCCATCTGCTTAGCAAACTTACAAACATCCTCAAGATCTTCGCGGTTAGGATTAAGCGAAACCTCAGGAGTTACAAAGTAACAAGTTTTCGTACTCTTGGGATACATGATCATTGGAGATGCAATAGCATCACGCAGATCATTCTTAGCAACGTAAATCGTATGCGGTGCAATAATAATATCCTGATCGATTATTTCAGGAAAGATGTAAGTGATCGTGTTGGGACGATAAGTATCACTACCGCCATACCCAATAAAATCACCTTGAAAGATACAAGTTGTACGAGGAAGGCAATCAAAGCAAGCGTGAAGAATACGCGCAACTTTACCCTCATGGTTCGCATCAATTTCTTCATGGGAATGATTGATCTTGATCTTTACTTTGTTGAAGACAGATTTAGTGCCAACAAACCACTTTCCATTGGCAGGATTGGTCCCCCAAACAATAGCAGGACTTCCATCGATCTTTGTGCTGATGATGCTATCCTGTTCATGAAACCAATCTAACACAGACAGATCACCTGTCAGGATAGAATCTTCAGGGTGTTCGATGTGAGTGTTCTTCATACTATTGCAACGGTTTGGGCGACCCCCCTTTCAATCAACAATCAAAATTGTGTTGAACGCGACGTTTATCATCAATAACAGTGATGATTTCTTTGTTATCAACTAGGATGTCATACTGCATTACTCCAGGTCCAATTTCAACAGACCCGACTAATACACCAATAGAAAACAAAACTTCTAACATTTTAATTCAAAAAAGTGAAAAAAAGAGAGAGACATATGTCTCTCTAGTAATTATGCAACCACTTCATTGAAGTAGTTTTGAACTTTCGCAACAAACTCAACACGTTGCTCAGCAGTCAAAAGATTGTTGCGGGTGAAGTTGATAACAGCAACAAGACCAATGAGTTCCATGATACCATTGAACACAGGGATGCTGTCAACAACATAAACAACTTCATGAATGAGAAGTTGTGCAACAACCACGACAAACAGAATTGCAGTGCTAAGTCCAACATTCTTGAGAAGTTCATTGGAAACATTCTCATTCACGAAAGTCTTAACTTGTGCGATCTTGTTTTGCATATTGTTTGGATTGTGGAGCAGGGTGCCCCTTACACTATAGGAACGCTTTCAGCGACCCCCCTTCGAGTCTGTTACGAATGATGTCAATATACTTCTCTTCCTTTTCAATCAAAATATATTCACGATCCGATTGAATACATGCAACCCCAGTGCTACCACTACCAGCAAAACAATCGAGAACAACATCACCAGGATCGGTGCAATGCTCAATGATATTCTTCAACAATGCAATGGGTTTGGGTGTAAGATGTCCCATCTTTTTAGAATCTAGTTCATAGTTCCAGACAGAATGATGAGTCTTTTGATTGCGAAACTTTGGAACAAGATCCTCCATAGTATAACCCAGATGCTTTGTAATGGGTTTGATTGTTTCTTCTGTAGGATAGTTCTTTCCAGTCTCGATATTACTATACCAACCAGTTACATTGCCATTCTTGCTAAGAATCTCCCTGCTAATATCCAAAGACTTGATACCTCTCTCCAGTCTGCGCTCTCTCAACTTAAGATGCAAATCCTTGCGAGTATAGAATAACATATACTCTGCCATCTTCTGGAAATTGTTGAGTCCTTCTACTTGAATGAAACCATTCAGAAACCCTTCCAGTTTGGATCCTGAGAATAGTTTATTCCAGACAATAAAACTCCTTTGCTCTAGATCGGTGGATTGATTGATCCTCCTATCCAACTCTGCCATGATGCGAAAGTCATTATGAAAGAACCAGAATGATCCAGAATCTTTCATAACACGATTCAACTGAATGAAAACTTCTTCCATCCAATCATAATAAGAATCACCAGAATAGGGTTTAGGTTGATACCCTTTCTTGGTGATTCCAAAGTCATCCCAATCATCCTTCCCAATATTGTAGGGAGGATCAATGAGAACTAGATCGACAGATTTATCCTCTAGTTTCTGTAACTCAACGAGACAATCTCCGTGCTTTACGACGTTCGACTGCTGCTTCTTGGTCTGCATAAGTTTGCTGGATAGATTTGTCGGATTGCATAAGATTGCCGTTGCGGGTGATAGGAACAACGTTACCACCGCGAGTCATATACTTATCGGCGCGAATAGGTTGAACGTGACCAAACTGAACTTGGTTAGGGTTCTTATCATCGGTCTCGTACCATTCAGGTTCAATAGTACATCCTAACACAGGGCAACAAAGTTGTCCATTCTCATCAACAATGTCAATATCTTGCGCCAGAAACTCATCAACAATGTCCTGAGCACGTTGCAACAACTTAAACTCTACATCTTCGGGGAGATTATGCTCAACACCCTTTTGCAGCAGCAGAATAGCAGCAAAATCGAAATGTGCAGTGGCAATAGTAAAGTTAGTGCCGCCAAATTCAGCAGGAATACCTGCTTTCATCTTGATACCTTTTGCTTTCCAAGTATGCTGTGCGTTCAGAACTGTATATTGATTCTTATTAACTTGGATGGGAAAGATGCGACGTGCGCGATTCTTGTAGAGAATATCATCATCGCCAGGAGTGGTATCACAGTCCTTAATCTTCTTGGCAAACTTATCAGTGAAGAACTTGCCATAGGAACAAGAACACTTACCACTGTGCCCCTTAGGGAGAACACAAAGAGGAGAAGAATAGTTATCGTAGAAGTTACGATAAAACTCAATATCTCCTTCACTCATATACTCTTTCGCATTGGAAAGTGCAGTCTCAAAAGTTTTAATGCCCACACCACCTTTAGTGGATTTGAGGCACATCAACTCAGGATAAATGCTGTTAGTTTTGAATTGATCTGCCTCAGCAACAGCAGATCGCAGATCTTCAGTAACGAACATAACAAAAGTGCTTATACTACAGGGACACTTCGGACGACCCCCCTTTCAGTCATCCGAAGTATATTTCATCTTTTCTCCGAACAATTTGCCAATTATTTTACCATAAAATAACTGATCTACCTTTGATAATGTTACATCATTCAATTCTTTTCTTGTTAGTCTAATCAATTCTTCTATTTCTTCTAGTGACCAATCTGGATCGAAATTGCCATAGTGTTCTGTTACTTTCATCCCCATGTCCTCATATATTCATCTAGCGTAAATTCTTCATCAATAGACGCTTCCACAACCAACTCATCATAGGTCATTTCTTTAATCATTTCCAGATATTCTTCGGGAGTTGGATCTTCATCTGGATCAAAGTCATCATGGCAGAGAAACACATACTCATTGTAGAGTGCGTCGATAAGTTGTTCTTTAGTAAGGTTCATTGTTCTTGTTGAGATGGTTAAACCAGGGAGAGAATAATGCTAGTGCTGCCCATACAATACTAGCAGAGATAATAAGAAAGTAAATCATCGACGAATCTCCGAAATTGCAGGTTGTCCAAGATTGAACACAGTATCTACAACTGCCTGAACTTTGCGAGCGGTAGTGATACCGACAGAATCATAAGTAGGGATGCAAACCAAACCGAAAGTCTTAGACTTATCACCGAGTCTGATAACTCGTCCAATCGACTGACTGATGCCAATATAATCCATGTTACGCATAAAGATAACTGCCTCCAAACCAGAAACGTTAATTCCTTCAGACAAGATAGAGTGGTGAAGAACAACAAACTTTTTGCTGCTATCCTTACCCCAAGCGTTTAGAGTCTCAAAGAATTGTTCGCGGTTGACCTTCTTGCCATCAATAATAGCACCAGTCTTGGATGTAATCGTCATCCAAGAATAACCTCGCTGTGCTAGTTTAACACAGAAGTCAGACTGAGAAATAAGATTGATAATCTGTTTGGTAGTGCGAGCACAAATCAGAGTCTTGCTGATGTTATTGTCATCAATCGTCTCCAGCAGATTGTCTGCATCCTCAGCACACATAACCTTGCGACCTTTAATCAAAGGCAGTTGCTTAACTACAACTTTGGGGGGAAGAATATATCCGCCATCGACAAGTTCAGGAGCAGGAACATTGCAAAGAACCTGACCATAAACTTCGGGCATATTCATCCCTGGTTTGTTGATCGTGAGAGAATGTTTAGGAGTTGCGGTAAAGAAATAACAACGATCAGATTCATGACTGAAATACTCAGTAGGAGCGAAGAAGTTGCGTTTAACGCTGTTATGTGCCTCATCAAAGTAGATAGTATTGACTTCAATATCCGCTTGACGGATACGATCCAAAGAGTTGTAAGTAGTGAAGATCAACACATTCTCACCTGCGCTGCGGGCAGTGTTAGCGAACAGTGCAATCTTCTCAGGATTAGTAGTAGAGAAGTGATGAGTCTCACCACTATGAACATGGATAATATGAGTATGAGTTGTATTGACAATCTCTAAAAACTCACTGCACAGTTGTTCTGCAAGCAAGATACGCGGAGCAACAACAACAGAAGTCCTGCCAATAGGGACAGCATGTTGATGAATAAGATCCTGAATCATGCAAATAGTTTTACCACCACCAGTAGGAACAATGATCTGTCCCTTATCATAAGAGAGCATACGATCAGTGATTCGCTGTTGGTGGGGACGAAGAGAAATAGTCACTTTCAGGTGGTATGATACCAAAAGACAATAATAGCACCCTTACAGACGCTTGTAAAGGGTGCTCATGGACTCATTGATAGGACGGTTTGAACGACCCCCCTTTATTTCTTTGCTGCTTTGCCTCTTCTGGTGATCTCTTTTTGAGTGATTGGATGCTTAAGTTCACTCTCAGATTTCTTGCCCAGATTCTTCAATCTAATGTCACGCAGAGTTCTTTCACCTTTCTTAGTTACTGCTTTTCTTTCTGCCGCAGAGAGTCCAGATGCTTTGCGTGGTGTGTAACCAGCAGCGGGTTTTGCTTCTGGTTTCTTCTTACTTAAGAGTTCAGATGCGGTCTTTGTTTTCTCTCCTGCTTCTCTACGTTTGCGCTCTAAGTATGCCTTGCGTTGTGCTTCTTTTGCACTCAGAGCAGCAGATCCTCTCTCTTGAGTAGGTTGCTGTTCTCTTGTAGAGCGTTGTTTTTGTGAACCAATATCCTTACGATCTTTATATTGTACGGGTTCCATTTTACCGCCGCCAACTGCCTTCATTCTGCGGCGTTCTGGTGTAGATTTCTTTCTATTTGCTCCGACTCTTCCACCTTCTCCAGTCTTGCGAATCTGAGAGGATCCCATGACATCTTTATCATAGACTTCAGTGATAAATTGGGCGAAGGTTTTCATTTGATTTCTTAACTATTCCTATGGTATATTTAGATAGCAGAAAAGTCAAGAGGGGACAACCAGTTTCCTGATCGTCCCCACTATTATCAATCTTCTTCTTTTAGTTTATCTTGGGCAGATTTGCTAATCTTGCAAACCATATCATTATCATAGAAATACCTAACACGTTCACGGCGAGCAGCAATCAAAATATCATATTGTTCTTGCTGTTCTTTAGTGAATTTGAAATCTTGTCGTTTCCAAGTTTCTCGCAGTTCTTTGAGATGAGGAAGAACATTTACAGTGTCAGTCATTAGATCAGGATACAGTAGTTTCAGTTTCGGTAGAAGATTCAGTCGATTCTTGTTTAGTTGTTAGGCGAATGTTGTAAGGAGAATTGAAGAACCTGCGGAAAGCAGTAACAACAATAACAAGCGCCGAAAAAACACCAACAAGACCAAGGAAGGTGGTAGCATCTCCACCAAAAGTATAGGTGTCAGGAGTCATAAATCAATAATCGTAATTTCCATTAAGATATTCGTTCATGTTGAACTTTTGATTATCTTCAATGAGATCAATAAGGTCTTCTTCAACATGATCAAATTCAACAAGTTCTTCAATTTGTTGTTCAGTCAAGAAAGGATCCATAAATCAGATGCTTACACTATAGAGACACTTTGGACGACCCCCCTTGGGGTTTTTAATCTTGGCAGAAAGATTCGTTCCTATTCTTTCTAGATTTGATATATTCTAACTCATGCCAATTCATTGGATAGCATAGGACTAAACAATGAACTTTTTCATGTATAGGACAATCTTTTATATTTTTTTCATCTTTACATGTTACACCAATCTCAATAGTAATATATTCTTTATCGTAGAAATACACCCAACCTTCAATAACTTTACCAAGTGAATCTGTCCACTTAACATAATCATTGACTTTAGGTAGATATTTCATGCGTAAAATAGTTTCTCTAAAGGATTTAGGTGTAATTGCATAGAAGAATAAGGAGTTGTGTTTTTTACATCTACCTCATCTCCTTGCTTGGAGGAGTTAATAGGCGAATAATACTGCTTCCTTTTTGTGTTATAAAATCCCCAAATTGATTTGGGAGTTTTATCAGTGTAAGAAAACTTCCCATGATTACAAATCCAAATAGAAATAAAATTGGTTTTATATTCTTGGACTTCGTAGGAATATCCTTTAGGGGGTTTATGGGGGAAATCACTGGGAAGAGATTGGGTTTTCATTAGAACACATTGATTCATAATCAGGATACATTGCGGAAACAATGTAACAAGCAAGATCGCGAGTTGGTGCTACCACATCAACATTAACACTCAAATAATTTGGATCGTCTTCTGGGGAATCTTGCATTGGCAATTCAATTTCAATTCTCCATACATTTCCATTTTTAAGATGCTGCTCCCAACCAACATACATGTCTGGTTTCATATAATCCATAACATTTTCTTCTGGATCAAGTTTTCCAATCATGTAGTAAATTCCGTAACAATGACAGATTCAAGATTATCCTCTGAAAGAGCATAGGTGTAAGACTTCTCAATGTTCTCCCTCAATTTATTATAATGAGGTTGATTGAAGTTGCCATCATCTTCAGCAACAATCAGTTCAAAACACTCTTCGTCGTCAGCAGCAATTACATTCCAAATTCCACCATATTCGCTACTGGGAAAAGGAACATAATGATCAACGATGTAGAAAAACTTTTGCGCCATTTTCTTTTGTAAATTACTCATAGATTTTAATGCTTAACTATTTAATTGTCAAACGAATCATCGTTATCAGATGCCACAGAAAGCAAAGAAAATCCTATCACTGCAAGCACACCTACAGCAATTCCAGCAATAAAAGTCATCAATAAAACTCCATCAAATAGTAATCAACAGTAATTTCCAATCGTGCTGCTTCAAGTTCAACTTCTTGCCAGAATTCTCTTGCAGCAATTTCCATCTCTTCTGGAGAGATTTGTTTTTTCAAATCTTTTTTGTTCATGATTTTGGATTTGGAGGACGATCAAATTTGTTCAACTGATACCCTTCTCTTATAGCATGAAGGATAATGTTATCGTATGAATGTGAGCGAAGAGGAATATTTCTGTGCAGAAGAAAGTCCTCACAATCTTCTGCCAATACTTCTTTCTCTTCGTGGGATAGTTTATCCAAATCAATCATGCCATCAGTGCTCCAGAAGGAATCTCTACAATCTCAGGTAGTTTGCTATCATCAAACTGATGCATATTGTAGCACACCCACTCACCATTGCGGAAGACATAAGCATACTCTTCACTGTTATTGGGGAGCAGATACTCTACAATGTCAGAATCAAGGCGAGGAGGAGTATTCTCACCACGCTGGGAGTAGTATTGAGGACCATATTCGGTTGCTTCTTCTTCAGTTCCCCAACGATCCTTAGTCCAGCAGCAGGACATATCACCACCATCAATCAGTTCAGCAACTTTCTCTTTGGTGTTGTAGTGAGTGTTCAGAACCCGACCCAACCAGGACTCATATCCATCCCAGTGATGATAGGCAGAGAGAATAGAACCGTCTTTGAGTTCAATACCGATTCGTGAGCGGGTTGCCATTGCGTTCGTTGCTTACACTACAAGGACGCTTTGGGCGACCCCCCCCCCTTCTCAACCTCCACGTTCTCGCAAACTTCTTACCAAGTATTCAGTGAACTGCTCCATTTTTTCAGGAACAACTGTTTGGGGTGCTTGATTGATTACATTTTTAAGTGCTGCCATTTCGGCATATTCATCATCGGTCAATTTGCTTTGTTTTTTTGATGCAGTCACAGGATCTTCTGTAATGTGTTGATATTCTAACCTTATTTAAGGAGAAATCCATGTTTCTTAATATTCTCTTTAGAGTGCAGTTACAAATGTTAATCAATCCCAAGAAACATTTTGCACTAAGAAACCAGGCATTACATAAGTCCAAGCACCTAAATCGCCATTACCACCAATCTTATATTCCCATTTATACTCAAACTTATTGTGACTATCCCAAGTCATATATCCATCTTCTTTATCAAATCGTCCTTTGATAGTAAGACGATGTTTGTTAGAAAAGATATTACGAGTGCGAAGTGTTCCACCTTTCTCACGAGTTTCAATCACCACACAAGTATCAGGATAGGTTTGAATACCTGCTTCCAATAAACAAGCAGTTTCGTATCGAAATGGACGATATGTTTTGACTGTCTCTTCTGCAAATACGGGAGATGCAAAAAGAAATGTGGCAAGAATTAAAAGTTTTTTCATTCAATTAACCTCCATCAATCTGACATCCTACCATACTACCTGTAACAATTCCAAGAGGAATTGCCCACCAGCGACCATCTCCTCTAGAAAGAGTTGCTCCAATACCACCACCAGCAATTCCTCCTAAAATAGATCCTTCAATACAAGAGTTATTATCATTATTTTGAGAAGAATAATGATTGTGACGATACCTGTGATATTGAGATCTATATGAATTGCAAGGAACTTCTACTCTTTCTGTTCCGTAATGAATACGTCCAGGAGTATAACGATCTCCTGGAATATATTGCTCATAACGTCTTGTTTCGTAGCATGACCTTTGAGTATATCCACCGTAATAATGTTCTGCCTGAGCAGGAAGAGCGGAGGATAATAAAATTGCTGCTAGTGCTAGTTTCATTGCCTATTCGGGATTAGATTCTGAATTAAAATCAAGTTTATTAAATCCCATTGGATTTTCTTTTTCTGTACGAAGTTTAATTGCAACCTGACAGACATTTTCCATGACTTTCAGTGCATCTTCAACATTAGAATTTTCGGGCATTCTTTCTCGTACAATATTGAACAGAGGAAAGAACAAATCTGCTGCTGCGGTTACTTCTTCTGCGGAAAGAATTTTTGAAGGATCCATTACTTTTAAGTATTTTCTTTTGCTATTTTAGATGAGTCATTCTCATTTGTCAACTCATCTGTAGAGCGATAGTTCCATTCATCAGTATGTCCTACAGTCCATTTGGGAGTATTCTCAACCATATAATTCTGAGTACATACTTTAAAATCGGGCATTTTTGTTTGTTCTGGTATTAAACTCTGATCTTTCCATATAATTCTATTGTTTGGTTGTGCAGCAAACTGCCCATTATCCAACTTAATTACATTAAAAGATTTGTGTTCTGGATCATATTCACTGAAATTTATATCTAACGTAGAACTTTCACTATGACAGGTATCGATAGTGAACATATATTCACCAGAATGCATCTTCTTATCTTTACCAAAGAACTCACATCTGCAGAGTAATGGTTTCTTAATTACTGTAAGGTTATAGTCAAAACAATCCCATAATTGTAATGTATCTAATGATAGTTGTTTATCTTCTTCGAAATCTTTTTTCCACACAAATGCACTGATGGGCAACTTATCGAATAATGCACCATACTCAGGCAGAAGTGTTTCAAAGTACAATGCTTTCCCCTGAACACTTTTGACGGAAATCCATATTCCCTCAGTTAAATCTCCATGACCTTTATCTAGATCATAGAGATATTCTTTTTTCACATAGACATGAACAGGTGGTAAGTTGTGTACTAAAAAAGACATGAATTATCCGTAACAATAGGTCTTCCATTCGGAATTTGTATGAGTATTTAATACAAATTGAACTCTATTGTATGGAGGTCTTGGTTTCTTCTCCAATTTCATATCTGTATTTTCAAGTAACTTATTTCCTTTCTTAATATTACATGGAGAACATGCAACAACCATATTCTCCCAAGTGTCTTCTCCACCAAGACTTTTGGGATGAACATGATCGATAGTCAAATCTCTAGTTGATCCACAATACTGACATTTATTATTGTCACGTTTATAGATCAAACTCTTTGACGGTTTATCTCTAGATAATTTAGACAAAGGTATTTTAATATACGAAACTAACCTGATTACCGTATTTGAAATAACCTGTGCCTTTTGTTTAAGCAATAAAACAATCGCCCTCTTCCAACTGGTAATGTTAATAGGTTCATAACTAGAATTCAATACTAAGATTGAACAACCCGAAGAAATAGGCATGATGGTATCCATTCCTTACTATTTAATAACTTCCCAATGATCATCTGAAAATTCATTCATCCAAAAAAAGTATTTTCCAGAAATAGATGCAAGGAATACTCTTCCATCTTTACGATCTTCTACACGGCAAGAGTGCAACTTATCCATTTCATTAGCAAAACGGTTTTTTGCTTTATTAGATTTTGGTTTAACACAAATGAATTCAGTTTTAGGACTCTTAGTAATCATAGCTATGGTTTTTTTGAACCTCACAAAGGTAATTATACAGGGTTTTTAAGGGGTTGTCAAGCGATTGGGAAAGATGTTAAGATAACCATGGTATTTGCAGTAAAGAGTAGTTTCTAATGCTCTCGCTTCAACTTCCCATGGTTGTCTAGAATAGTCTGTCTCCGTGTGGTCTATGCCCCTCCAAAGGCGTTTTCCACGCTTATCCTTAAGATTACCCTTGACGTGTTGATATACATGCCAGAGTTCATGTAGGAGCGTTTGAGTGTAGAGTTTCTCATCCATTTTGTTATGAAGTTCGATCTCAAATTCACGAGGACGACTGTTTGAATCCATAACAGTACACCACCCATAAACACCCTCTCTCATTAGACCGCGATGATTCACGATAATGTCCAACTTGTAACGAGGAAGATAGTTCTCAACAAACCATTCTACGATGTCAGTACACCGTCTTTTGGAATAGTTGTAACCAGAAGTCTCAAGATAAAGCATTGATCGCAACGGTAGTGACTCGGGTTCCCCATTGTAACATCCAGATGAATGATGCAATGAAGACCAGTTTTTCGGTGGTGTTCATACCATAGGGACGCTTTGCACGACCCCCCTTGACAAAAAACCCCACCAGACGAATCTGATGGGGAATTTGTTAGTTTATATTGTTCTTATCAAACGTCTGTCAGATCATAAGGAATCACGCGACCCTTGTTTGTTCCCATTGCGAACAGGCGCTTACCATCTGTAGAAACGTGAACGCTGCTGATAATTGCATCGTACTTGCTAAGATCAAGGTTTTCGCCGTTGTATCTAGCGGTTTCAACATCAAAGGCATCACCTAATTCATAGACATAAACTCTTCCTGTACGCATACCTGAGATAAACATTTTCTTACCATCAGGAGAGAAATCAAGACCAGAAGGAAGTGGATCCTGACCAGCAATATAGAAGACTTTACCATTACCGTTGGTAGAAGTAAGATCGAATGGAACAGCAAGGTCAATGGAGAAGACATTTCCAGTTGTTTCACCAATCCAGAACAGTCTTGTTCCTTCACGATTCATGTAAGATGCTGTAGGTCTAGTCTCATTTGGAGAATAGAAGTTGAATTCGCCCTTGTGCAATCTATACTCATTGATAGTATCCTGATCGTTTTGTGCGATGAAGAGTCTATCTCTGTGAGAGGAGATTCCAAGTCCATATGGAGCACTTCTGTCATTCTTTCTAGTTCTTGTCTGGAAGGTAGCAGCAATACCAGCGGTAGATACATCCCAAGCAGTTGACATATCATACTTGTAGATCAGATCATAATTATCGCCAGTTAAGAAGAATGAAGTTCCATCATTAGAGAATCTAAGATCTCTTGGTGAGGACTCGCTGAAGAATGTTCCGATATAGAAGGAATTGGTTGCCGTATTTGCGATAGATGCGGTTGCCAGATCCCAGTTAGTAGCGAGATTGAACTTGTAAATTCTTCTCTCGTTTGTACCCAGAACAAAGATGTTGGAACCATCATTCTGGAACTGCATACCAGTTACGCTAATTTCACCGATGTTTGTAATTCTCCAGTTCGCATAAAGGTTATATTGTGAGATGGAGGAAATACCCATTGTGAACATTCTAGAACCATCAGTCTTGAATCCGATGCCATACTGTTGACCAACACCATCGAAGAAACCAATGTCTCTAACACCAGGGATATAGTAACTATCGTTAGCGATAAGTTGTTCATCTTGCTCAACACCAGCAAGCAGAGCGGTAGAACCGATACCTGCAGTGGAATTAAGATCCCATGGTTTAGTCAAGGTGTACTGATACATTCTATCATTTTCGTGTCCCAGCATGAAGAATCTAGTACCAGTAGAGTTGAAACCAATCGCGTTTGCATTAGTTCCTTCTTGCTGACCAACGCGGAGACCACCATCGAAGAACAACTGTCTATTAAAGTGTCCACTATACTTGTGGTTATTAGTTGCAACTCCGATATTCCAAGGTTGACTCATATCATATTGTTGGATTCTATGTGAACTTGTTCCAACAATGTACATTGTTGTTCCACCAATTCCGAAGCAAAGACCTGTTGGAGATGTTTCAAGTTCGCCAATATACTTGACAGTGTTCATTGTAGAACCAATGGAAGCACTGCTCAAATCATAAGGAGTTGACAGATAGTAACCTCTTACATAATCATTATCAGTTCCAGTGATGTAGATGTATGTTCCAGTTGATCCAATCGCGACTGCGGTTGGTGCTGTCTCATGAGTTCTGAAACTGAAGGACTTGCCATAACCAATATTTCCATCATTAGCGAATCTGGAGCAAGTATCAATACCAGCAGTAGTTACCTGCCATGGAACTTCCAAATCATATTCAAAGATACAATCACGGTTTTGACCGACAATGTACATCTTCTGACCGTTCTTGCCGAAGGTGAGACCTTGTATGTTATCTTCAAGTTCATTTGTAATCTTGAAGTAATTTGATCTCTGTGCATCAGCAGTATCAATCATGAATGGAGTTCTCAGAGGAACTTGATTAACTCTATTGTTGGAGTTTTCAATCCAATACAGATAAGTACCATCTTCACTTAACTCAAGATCATATGGTGCTCCACCTTGATAACCGACATAGAAGGACTTCTTCATGTATTCGGCACTACCAGCGTTGAATCTAATTCTAAGTTCAAATTGATGGACCCAATCTTTACTATCACCAATGGTATACATGTATCTTCCATCTTTGCTGATGTGAACACCATGCATTCCACTATCAATCGGTATTACTGTATCTTTATTGAAAGATCTTCCAGTAGAGTTGTGGTTGAGTTTGTACTGAATTGCGGAAGACCATCCAACAATGTACATCATGCTTCCGCCTGCGCCAACGGTAATTCCTCTTGCGTAGGAATTAGGAATTTCATTATTCCATGTCTGATATTGATCAACAAAGTCCTTAGGTCCAGAGACGTTCCATGGATCAGGAACCTTAAAGGTTCTGATTGAGTTGACTCCAAGTGTATAGAACTCAGTGCCATCAGGTTTCCAAACAAGGTCTCTAATGTTGTTTCCGCCACCGCCGTAGTACAATTCGGCACGACTCCACTCATTCCAATTTGTATGTGCAGTTCTGACATCCCAAGGAGTTGTCATCTTGAATTCCTGAAGATATCCGCTATCATATGAGCAATAGAACTTAGTTCCATCTGGTTTGAACGAGAGGGAATGATATGCATTAGACTGATGACCGTAGTACCAGGAATGACCTGTATAGATACCTGTTCTCAGATCCCATGCTTGACCGAGATCAAATTTACGGATCTTTTGGAAACTACTATCATTGACCCAGCAGGTTAAACCATCATCTTTGAAGTAAATACCGTCAGTATTATTGCTGGTATTTTCAACGATATATGGACCAGAGAGATCCCAAGTGAATGTGTAGTAATCACTACCACGCCAGTTACTAAACTTGGTTCCATCCTTACTGAACGCGATTGCGTTTTGTGTTCCACCACTCAGACTCAACCATTCATTACCATCAAACTCAGTAGGATCATTTGTAGGAGTCATTTCACTAACGTTCCATGCTGTTGTCAGACCAAGTTTCTTGACATAACCATAACGCCAATCCAGAACCATAAGATTCTTACCATCTCCGCTGAAGTGGAACTTATGAGCAGAACCGCCAGTCGCATCGGAGAATGTCTTAGCATTGTAGTTTTCATAGTAACCAGAGACAGAACTTACATCCCAAGGAGTAGACATGTTGTACTCAAGAATACCTGTGGAAAGAATACCGAGGGTATTGATTCCAGACCAGACATCTCTTCTGAATGTTCCAACACCAGCAACAGCGCGGAGACCATCTCCAACGTTACCTGCAGTTGTAATACCAGCGAGGTAAAGTTTATCGCCATGAGTGCTAATTCCGATACACTTGATAGATTCAAATGCAGTCTTGACTTCCCATGGATTAGGTAGATCAAACTCATGAATCATATCATTGCTATTACCGTAGATGTATAACTTCTCACCGCGTTCATCAAAGGCATGTCCATGGTAGGAAGAATCATATTCACGCATGTAGGTTGTCATACCGACAACTGTAGACGCTGTTCCAACATCCCAAGGAGTAGAAAGTGTCTGCATGAAGACTCTTTGGCGACTGTTGCCAGATGTAAACAACTTGGTTCCATCTGAACTGAATCCAATGTTATGAATGCTGCTAGACCAGTGTCCAACGTAGGTTGAAGTTGTATAACCCAATACACCTGTTCCAACACCCGCAGTTGTAATATCCCATGGAGTTGTCAGAGTATATTGATAGATTGTATCTCGCTGCTGACCAGCAAAGTACATCTTAGAACCATCATAACTAAATGCCAGAGCGCGTGGAGTTGATTCGAGGGTGGAAATACCTGCTCTTTCGTCATCAGTGTTGCCATTGTTGAGGGAGAATGCAGTTGTTCCAAGACCCGCAGTTGTGCCCATTGTGGTGGTCGCGGATGTAATATCCCATGGAGTTGTAAGATCATGCTGTACAATTCCAACCTCATTCTTAACGAAGTAGACTCTTGAACCATCCTTACTGAAGTTCACACTGTACATATTTGTACCAGATGTGGTATTGAAGGTTGTACTTGCAGTATCACCTGTTCCAGTACGTCTGCTGCTAATATCCCATGGAGTTCCCAACTTGTATTGGTAAACTGCATTATCTTCGCCACAGATGTAGAGATTATCTCCAGTGGTGCTGAATGCAACGCCGTATGCGTTATTTTCTTGCCAACCGTAGTGGAATCTCTTACCTGTTGGGGATGGACCATAGAGGAATCTGTTTCCAGACCAAGTTACACCTGAACCAACTTCATATGCATTTGCAAGATTCCATTCGTAGACTGCATATGCGTCCTTAGAAACGGTGTACATCTTAGTACCGTCGCTACCAAATCCAGCAGCATCAATTCCATGTCTGTGGAATCCTCTTGCAGACCAATTTGTTGTCAGTCTGTATTCAGCAACCGCACCACTATATTGCAGACCTGTCATGTAGACTCTATCTCCATCAGGATGCCAATGCCATCCCGAACCATGTGAAGCGTAGTATACATCAATTCTATTTGTTCTGTAACCAGAGTAACTCAGAGATGTTACTGCATATGCTACGGAAGCATTATATTCATGAAGTCTATGGCCACCCTTATATCTGGAATCTCTACCATGAATCAGGAGTTTTGTTCCATCAGGATTCCATGCAATAGATTGCAGATCATTTTCTTCATAACCGAGATAGAAGGAAGTAGTTCCTAATCCAACGCCATCATTTTCATTTTGGACTGTTGCGATATCCCATGCAGTAGCAACACTGAATTGATAGATTCTATCGCTAGCAGCATCGGCAGTGTAGAACTTAGTTCCATCTGGATGCCATGCCATACCGCGAATGTCGCTTCCGCCACCATCGCCAGTGTTGTACATTTGGACATATGTGTTACCAACACTAACGGTGCTTGCGCCACCAACTTGATAGTTTCCACCAGTTAAATCATACTGATAGAGTCTATCGTTATTGGAATCCATCAGATACATTCTAGAACCATTATAGTTGAATGTAATGTCTCTAACTATAGCAACTTCCGATCCAATATAGAAGCTAACTGCAACTCCAACCGTAGTAGCACTACCAACGTTCCATGCTGTATTCAGTGGCCAAGTAAAGATCTTGTCATCATCAGCATCAGCAACGAACATCTTAGTTCCATCTGTGCTAAATGCAACCGCTTGAGGGTCATTATTTCCAGTGAACAGAAGATCGAAGGTATTACCAGTCTGACCTGTGTTCGCTGTGGTTGTATTAATACCAGTGTTGGTATTGATGCCAAGTTTATCATTATGAACTCTATCATTCCAAATACCAGCGAATCCGAACATTGCGCCAGTGTAGATACCAGTGTGACCCTTATGTGAAGATCCAAGAGAAAGTTGTCTTACATCAACTTCTTCACTTTCATTTTGCTCATATCCATAACCGGTCCAATGGAACAGTTTATCGCCAACATCATCAAATTCTTGGTGCCAAACATAACGATATGTCTGAGTTGTAACGTTATTGTTGCCATATCTCCATTCAAAATCGTCCCAGGTTCTCCAATAACGATCATTATTAACAGGTCCGCCAACAGTCATGTAGTTGCCAGTGTCGAATCCTGCTTTAGAAAGATCCCAGTAATTGGCAGGGTTAGAGATGCTATAACTTTCAACTTTTTCAAGTTCTTGGTTGACGATGAAGAGTTTAGAACCATCTGGTTTCCAAACCATCTTAGAATCACTTTGAGATGATGTTCTTGTCTCCCATGGAGATCTCAGATCATAAGATTGAAGTCTCCAACGGCTTCTACCAGCAAGGACAATGTGCTTACCATCTGCAGAAATATCGAATCCATAATTTTGATTATCATCATCTCCGAAATAGAACTGAGCTTCATTTGGTTCTGCTCTAAACATGTGAGTGATCTCACCTTCATAACCAGGATGGAATTCATAGTAATGCAGTCTGTCATTAGACTGATCATAGACATACATTACCTTATCGTCATCTCTCAGTTTAATTCCTTTAATATCACCAATAGACTCATTACCAAATTCTCTTCTCTTTTGACGATAATGTCCAGATCTCAGATCCCATGCAACATGGAGATCATATTGAACTATTTCAGTGTTGTCACAAGCGACGTATGCCTTTGTACCATCACTGTTGAATCCAAGTGCTCTTGGATTACCTTGCATTCCATAGTAAACGGATGTTGTACCGATTCCTAAGAAGTCATCACCATAGATGGTGTTGATGTTAAATGCAGCACCCAGATAATATTGATAGATTCTATCATGTTCTTCACCGACGATGTACATATTCTGACCAGATGTACTGAATACGAGGTCAGTATTGTATCTTTCGGTGATAAGTCCAGAAGTTCCGTAAGCAGGTTCTACCCACATCGAAACTTGTTTGAAGGATGCACCAATAGATACTCCATCAAAGTCCCACTTATTAAGAACGTTATACTGAATAACATCTGCCCAACCATCATTATCATAGTTCAGAGCGAAGAATCTTTGACCCTCAGCAGCACCACGAGCGAGCGCAACACCACGAAGATCTCTAATATCTTGATTGAGATAGACGCTGGTCTGAATACCAGTTGACAGTCTAGTAATACCACGACCAATCAGAGTTGGTACTGTGCTAATACCAACGGAATCAATTCCTACACGGTTAAATGAGTAGCTATTTGCTCCGCCAGATTGTCTTCTAGATCCAATTTGCCATGGTGTAGCAATATCATGTTGATAAATTTGATCTCTATATTCGCCCTGGAACCAAATTCTTGTTCCTTCAGTATTAATTGCAATTGTATTGGCGGCTTCATTAATGCCTCTTCTAGTAAATTCCCAACCAACTGGGATATCATATTGTTGGACGTAATAATGATTGGAATGACCGACAGTAAAGAACTTCTTACCATCAGTAGCGAATGCCATGCCTCTGACATAGTATTCGTTGTTTCCAATATAGAAGTTGGAGTATCTATAGTGAGGTTCAAGATCAGTGATATCATATGGATTAGCAGCATCATATGAATAGATGTATCCATTGTTATACTCAGCAATATACAATCTAGTTCCATCATCATTCCATTCAAAAGCTTGTGGCTGAGATGGTTGTCCAAGTGTTCTAGAACTTACCGCACTACCAGCTGAGGTTTGGAAATCTGTTTCAATGTAACCACTTTCCATTCTCCATGGTTGAGATACATTCCACTGGTGCATCTTATTGCTGTTATCTGAGAGAACCCAGAATCTTGTTCCAGTATCGTTCCATGCAAAGTCGGTAGGAGCAGAGCAATCGGCATGACCGTAAGTTGGATGATTGGTTTGCCATGTTGTACTACCTGCCGTCAGAACACTATTATTATTAGACCATCTCAAGTCCCATTTAGATATGTCGAATCTAAATTCGCGAACATAATTGGATTGTTGTCCAACAACCCAGAATCTATCTCCATTTGGAGAGAAGTGTAGAGATCTTGGATTGGTTTCCCAAGGTCCAATAAAGAATGTTCCTGCGATACTTGGTCCTTCAAGAGACATTGATCTACCAATACCATTCATACCATCGCCAGCACCAGGAATCCATTTTCTACCATGCCAAAGTGCTGTAGTTGCGATACCAACGTTCCATGCAGAGGAAATACCTGGAGCAGTGGACTGGTTGCCCATGTCATACTGCTGAAGCAGTTTTCTATCATGACCAGCAACGAAGAATCTTGTGCCGTCAGTAGAGAATCCAAGTGCATATGGACTGCCTTCCGTATTACCAACATAGAAGAATGTTGTGCCAACACCAACAGAACCAATTTCCCATGCAGTATCAAGAGTGAAGGAAACCACATGACTTTGATTGCCATCAATAAAGAACATCTTATCGCCATAGGTGCTGAATCCAAGAGTTCTTGGTCTCAACTGTTGGTTTACGCTATTAAAGTGATAACGGAAATCTCCAATGTAGTAATCAGTCTTAAATCCTAAGGTGCTGATATCCCAAGGAGTTTGGAACTCCCACTGTAAGAATCTATAGTTATCCCAATCAACACAGTACATATAGGTTCCATCTGGATGGAATCTCAGACCATAAGGTGAACCTAAGTTTGGCACAGTGCCACCAGGTTGATTATCCTCTTGGTCTGTGTAATACATGTAGTAACTTGTTGTTCCAAGTCCAGCAGTATTAACCTTCCATGGAGTAGAGAGAGTGTATTCATACAGTCTCTTTCTTTGATGACCTAATGCATAAAGTTTTGTGCCATCAGGTTTGAAGGCGAATGATCTGAAATCATTCTCAATATCAATATCAAGATTGAGGTAATCTGCTTCATCATAAGTGGAGTGTACAATATCGTAACCTCTTCCATTTCCATGACCATGAAGATGATATGCATCTCCAGTACCAGCAACACCAATTTGATGAATTCTCTTGGTGTCGTCACCTAAGACATAGAAATATTGACCATCAGTAGAGAATCCGCAATCCCATGGCCTTTCTGTATAGAAGTTTAATCTATATGGAGTTGGGAGATGATATTGGTGAATCATATCATGAGAGTCGTTCATGACATACATGATCTTACCTTCAGATCCAAATCCAATAAATTCTGGACTATTTGGATACATATGTCTCATGTGGAACGACAGTCTGTCGTCAGCGTCTCCATCAACATAACCTCTGCGATCAATTTGAGGATATTGATCATAGTTATCGTAATTAGCATACCAGTATGCACTAGTAATACCTGTGGTTGTTTGTCTATAATGCTCAAATACAGCGTTGTTGCTATTAGCACCATCTAACCACCAGAATCTAGAGCGATCAGTGCTGAATGCAAGACCATATGGCGATGAACCACGGTTATTGGTGAGTGAGAATGATGTTGTAGCAATACCAGCAATAGAGTTGTAATAATTTCCACTACCAGTTTCTCTATAGTTCTTGGTGCTCTTGATATCCCATGCTGTATTTAAGTTGAACTGATGTAATCTGCCACTATGTCCACTAACGTACATTGTAAGACCATCATCCTCAAAGAAGATGCCAGTTGGAGTGCCTAATTCGGGGCTAACATAGAAGTAACCACCATCGAAGGTCATTGTTCTCAGATCATATGCGGTGGTCAGAGTGAATGAATATACTCTAGCATGTGAGGAACCTACAATGTAAACTCTGAGACCATCTGGTTTGAAGTAGAAAGCTCTTGGGGTTGTATCAAGGTTTCTTACTTGATATGGCGAAGAAAGTGCATACTGTCTGATTCTTTCATTATTCGCTTCGACCATGTAGAGGTCTTTACCTGTTGTACTAATTCCAAAAGATTGTGGTCTGTTATCAGAGGAACCTTGACTATCATTATAATTGTTATAGTTGAATGGTTCATAAACCGCAGTGTCAAGTTGCCATGCAGTTGTCAGATCATACGTCTGCATACGGTCTCTTTCTTGACCGATGATAAGCATTCTTGTTCCATCAGAACTAAAGTTGACCTGAGTTGGTTGATTCTCTTGATCGCCAACGTAGAAGCTAGTTGTAAACGATGCAGATGTAATATTCCAATTAGATGCAAGGGAGAACTGGAATACATTACCAGGACGGTTGCCCATGGTTGTTGCAATACCAGCGGAAACCATTGCACTGGTGAGTCCGGAGGTATATGTAGCAGTGGTACCATAACCAACAACATACATCTCAGAACCGTCAGGTTTGAAGAAGAGACCTTGTGATGCTCTTTCATAATCAACAACGGTGAAGGTATTTGCAGTTGCTACCAGAGTTTCAACATCCCATGGAGTTGACAGATTGTACTCATAAACAGTATTTCTCTGTGTACCAATCATGAAACCTTTAGTTCCATTATAGTTGAAGATAAACTCTCTTGGTTCTGTATCCTCAGTAATCAGAGATGCATATGCATAATCAAGAGCAGGAGAAGTTGTTCTTGTCAGAGTTCCATTGTAAGAGGCACTAGCAACTTCCCATGGTTGACCAAGATCGTATTGGAAAATTCTGTCAGAACTTGTTCCAACAATATACATCTTCGATCCATCTGGCTTGAAGTCAACTGCTTCTGGTTCAATTTCTTGATAACCAATGTAGTAAGTACCGCCAAGGGAAACTCTTGTTGTTGTGTCATATGGCTTGTAAAGATCATACTGGAATACAGTATCAGTATCTTGTCCAAGAGCATACAACTTAGTTCCATCGTAGTTGAATGAAAGGCTACGATAGTTTTGCTCTCTCCAAATAGCGTTATTTCCGCTATTGTTATTGTACAATGGATCAAACTTTTGCTTTCTATACTTAAGTGGGTTCTTTTGAACTTCACTATAGGTATAGAACTGCTGACCATCATTACTTCTTGCTGCAGTTCTAATATCGTATGGAGTAGAAAGATCGTATCTTGTAATCGCTGCAGATTGAATGCCAGTTACATATGCGATCTTACCTTCACTTGCAAATCCAAGGTGTTGAATTTGTTGATCTGTAGGAGTCAACCAACGTGGGTTTGCTGGCATTTGATACACATTTCCAAATCTGGATGTGAAGAAAATAGTATCTTGAGTGTCATGCTTAACATCAAAAGTGTAAACTTCATAATCAAATGTATACTCCGAAGATGGTGTAGATCTATAAGCTCTACTATCGGTTTGATCTTGATTTACGGATGTGAGATCCCAAGGTCTATCTAATGTATATGTAAAGAGTCTGTTTCCACTTTCATATACATACATGACCTTGCCATCTGGTCTAAACTTGACTTCATATGGAGAACCGAAGTCACCTGGCCAGGTATTAAAGTAATAACCTTCTGGACCATGTACGTTGTTTGGTTGATACTTAATAGCAGAATCAAACTGCCAGAGTCTATCACTGTCTCCAAGGATGAATGCCTTAGTACCATTGGTGTTGAATCCAACAGCGCGAGTGGTACCTTCAAGGTTGCCAACAGAACCATATCCATTAGAATGGACTCCTCTGTAAGTATCGATACCAACACTCAGAGCACTACCAACTCTATAGTCGTCGTCAAGAATGAATCTGTAAATTCTATTCTGTTGGTTTCCAACCATATTCAGGTGGATACCATTGTCAGACATGCAGAATCCTCTTGGGTCACTTTCAAATCTACCCATGTAGAATGCGTTACCATATCCATCGGAGGATGTAGTAAATCCAGTATTAGTGATGCGGATGTCATCTAACTGAGCACCATTGGTATCGAAGTATGCACCAACATGGTAGGACATGCCAGCACCAACATAGACTCTTTGAACTTCTACCTTGTTGATGAAGTGTCTAACATATCCATCAACACCGTAAGAAATTCTGAAGATATCTTCATTACCAACACGCCAACCACTTCCAAGAGCATCAACACTTTGAGATGGATTTGTGTGGTGTTTTGTTCTAATGGTAATTCCGCCACCACCTAAGTTGTTGTGGTTTTGGTGATAGAAACCATGAGAGATTGTACCTTGCTGGCCAGGTCCGCCAGTGTAAGTAGCAGGATCGCCAATGGTGGTAAGACCGACCATCTTCTGATAATCGCCACTTCCATTTGCTCTGACTCGATATTCCATTGTGAATGGAGCACCGAAACTAGAACCAGCAGCAATAGCACTTTGACTCCAGCTAGCTGCGCCAGATGTTAAGTTGACTTGTACAAGATCGGTATTATTATTCGTAAGAGCAATACCAGCAGTAACGGTATCAAAGTTCAGTACGCTATATGTAGCGGTAGATGCAAAACCAACGTGTCCTAAATCTGCTGTATCAATATCATAATTAGTACCAAGATTATATTCTACGAGATAGTCTAACTTTCTATCCAAGATATACATCTTGGAACCAGTGGAGTTGAATCCAATTTCTTCTGGAAGTAAACCATCAGGATAAAGACCCTTAGTCTTCTCGAAGGAAGCACTTCTTACGTTGAATGCAGTTGACAGACCATATTGGGTAATGGTAGTAGAACCAAAACCAACAACATACATCTTGGTTCCATCAGCATTAAACGCAAGTCCACCAAGGTTGGTCGCATCTGCATCAGAGACACTAAATCCAGTTGTTCCAAGACCAACAACATTATTAACTGGTGTTGTTCCTGCAGCGGAAACATGCTCCTGAGATCTTAAGATGTCATATGGATAATGCAGATTGAACTCAATAACTTCTTTCTTAGCATCACTAAGTACAAACAGTTTTGTTCCATCATTATTCCACTTAAACGATCTTGGATTTTCTCCAAAAGTACCGAATTTGAGGTTACCCTCTCCACCAGCATTGCTGGTATTTACTTCCCATGCATTATCAAGCCAATACTGTCTTACCCAGCTGTTGCTGTGAGTGGCAACATACAATCTCTTACCAGATGTGGAGAATGCAATAGATTGAATCTCTGTTCCTTCACTACCAGCATACATATTTGTCGAATAAACGGCACTAGTAATGCCCCAATAATGATTTTGTGGTAAATTATATTGATATACGCGATGGTTTGCGCCACCAATGTACATCTTACTTCCATCATAGTTGAAAGTCATGGAATATGGATTGCCTTCTTGACTTCCAACATAGAAGGAGGTAACACCAACGGTTCCACTATCAGAAGTTGTACCGTAACCAACGCGAGCTGGATCGTATCCGAATATAAACGAATTAATGTTCCAAGGAACTTGAAGTTCATATCTGAATACTCTATCACGAGAGTTTCCAACATGATAATAGTACTTGCCATCTGTACTGAATGCAGATCCACGAATAGATCCGTCTGATCCAGTAAACTGTTGGAATATGTATGATTGTCCAGTGCTTACATGACCAAGAGCTAAGGTTCCTTGATAGTCACCTCTTCCCAGAGATGTTCCAGTTCCATATTGCTTGACTTCAGAACCAGTAGAGTTGGAGTATCCAACAACAATCATCTTATCCATGTCTGGATTATACTGAACGTCTGTTGCAGTAGTAATACCAGATGGGAATGCTTTTCTGTTAAATCCACTTTCGAAGAAGTGCATACTGTTGCCATATCCAGCCTGAACACTGTAATCTGTCTCGTAATCAGTGTTCCATGCAAGAGCATTTTCAAAGTCATAAACATAACCATTATTGCCTGTAATATAGAGGTGCTTACCATCTCTACTCCAAGCCATACCATATGGATTGCCCTCTACAGTTGTAATACCAGGGAATCCAGTTCCATCAGCATTAGTTCTTTGGAATTGGGTGGTGAGTTTTTGATTTCTATATCTTGCGGTGTCAATTTCCCATGGAGTATCCAGTTCAAATACGAATGGTCTATCGGATCCTACACCAATGACGTACATTAAAGTACCGTCAAGGTTGAATCTCATAGATCGTGGTTGATATTCAAGTGCTCGACCACCAGCAGTATTATTATTCCAATTGAGGTCCAACATGAAAGACTTCGCCACACCAACGGTAGAGAATCCTACACCGCCGCTGTTTCCTGGATCTCCACCTTGCTCAGATCGTCTATAGTATCTTGTCTCCTGTCCTGTGTTTGCAGTACCAACATTCCAAGGAATACCAACTTCGAACTGCCAAATTGATCTAGAGTAGGAATCAGTGATGTACATCTTGGATCCATCTGGTTTCCATTCAATACCAGAAGCTTCATAAATTCCTGCTGCACCCAGATATGCAGTAGTAGTTCCAAGACCAGACTTACCATAACCGTAGATATCAATACCAAAATTGCTATATGTTCCACGACCATAATCAGTCATGGTGTGATAACCAAGAGTATCAATGTTCCATGGAGTTGCAGTAGAGATGTTATATTCATATACTCTATCTGCAGATGAACCAACAATATAGAACTTAAGACCATCAGGTCTTACATAGAGTCCGCGAGCTTCAGATTCGCTGTAACCATCTCTCCATTGTTGTGGATCTCCGCCATACCAGTTTCCTGCTCCAGCCTGTCCAGTTCTCCATCCCCATGAAGTAACAAGACCAACACCAGGATAGTAATAAGTATCGTATGCTACTTCTGAAGAGAAACCAGCTGAATAAACATGATTAGAAGTGCTGAGAGGGTACATTCTCATAAGACCCTCATTCCAACCCATTACATAAAGTTCGCGTCCAGTTGATCCAAATCCAACACCCTTAATTTGAGGATATCCATCATTTCTTTGAATGATGTTAATCATGTTCTGTTCTTGAGACTCAAAGTTGCCATATTGAGGCTTGCCAACATCCAGAGACTCTTCATACTTAAACTGACAAAGTGGCATTGTGCCACCAAAGGAAACGGTTGGATTCTGAAGATCGCTAGTAGTAGAAATACTCCATGCGTTTCTTAATCTATACTGCTTGACTTCACCACCAAAATAACTGCCAGCAACATACATGTTTCTGCCATCTGTGGAGAATGCAAGTCCTCTAGGATAATATTCTTTATCTCCCAAATAGCTATTCCAGAATTTAAATGTCGAGTCATGAGACATCGACTTAATACTGTTTGCAATTCCTAAGGAATAACGATATACGGAATAGTTATAAAGGCCAGTAATATAGAAATAATCGCCTGCGGTGCTGATGGCACAAGCGTTAATATCGTTTTCTGTTCCATACTGTCCACTTGGAGAAATAGACGTGGATGTGCCCATACCAACGACAGCCACAATATCAGGGTGTCGTAATGATGTTGTTGGGTCAATATCATAAGGATTTTTTAGAGGGAACTCATATAGTCTCTGATATCCTTCACCGATCATGAACAGTCTTCTACCATCAGAGGAGAAGCACAGATCTCTCATGTCGCCGTCATCATCCTGGGAATAATATCCAGTGGTACCTACACCAACAGAGTCAACATAGAAAGATGTTGTCAGTGAGAATTGAGAAACGATGCTATTTCCCTGAACAAAGAGTTTGCCACCATCGCTACTGATTCCAACTCCTCTTGGATTATTTGGATATCTATTGTAAATTTGACCAGAGTGGTTCTCTCTGCTTGTATCGTTGAGTTGGAAATAGGTTACAAAACCAGCAGAATTTAGTTCCCAAGGTTCTGAAAGATGCCACTGGAATACTCTATGGTCATCATAATCAGTAGTGTACATATATGTGCCATCTTCGCTAAATGCGAGACCTTGTGGGTTATCATGGCTGTTATTGTCTAGGTGGAATGCCCACTGTGTACGGTACTGGTGTACACTTATATTCCAACTGTTACCATCTCCATAAGAGATGATCATTCTCTTACCATCTCTAGACCATTTTGCAGATCTAATATAATAATAACCTGGACCTCTGAGACTTTGAGTATCTACAGTGTAATCTGACTGACTAACTCCATCTGCAAGAGTCCATGGTGTTGTCAGATAGAACATTCTAATATATCTTTCACCAGCATAATAAAGAGTTGTACCATCTGTAGAAATGCCAATATCTCTTGGTGTTCCTTCGCTTGTAGTGCTCTGATAAACAAGATTATATGATATTGTTGTTAAGTCCCATGGGGTAGCAAGGTCAAGCTCATAAATTCTATCTTGACCATATCCACAAATCCACAATTTTGTTCCATCATTTTTCCAAGTGATACCTTCAAGGTTTCCTTCACTTAAAGGAGAATCACTTGTTCTGAACTTATTTCCTGTGTATGTTGCGGTTTTGATATCCCAAGGAGTTGAAAGTTCATGGCGGAAAATATTTGAGTTATCGCAAATATAGAGATATTCTCCATTATAGCTGAAGACAAAATCTCTGGGATCAGTCAACAAAGTACCAAAATCAAATGGACGAGAAGTCCTATACATTTTGAGTCTGTAATTTCCATCAGTGGTAAGAACAAACATTGTCTTACCATCAGGAGAAACTTGAACGTCCTGTGGACTGTTTCCTACATAAAGTCTACGTTCAAAATTATAGGAAAGTCTATCAACGTTAAACGCTCCAGGCAGATCATACTGTGCAATAATTCCATTGGAGTCTGCAATATAGAAGTTGAAACCATTAGGTCTCATAAAGAGAGACTGAGGGCTTTCTAATGTTTCGTCAAGAATCAGTGGATTGGTTGTTTCGAATCTATTGAAAGAACCGGAGTTTGGAACGTATGCTGTACCAAGATACCAAGTATACAGTTCTCCATTGTCACCAAGAATGAAGAGAATGGTTCCATCATCATTGAAAGAAACGGACTTTGGTCTTACGTTTGTAGGATCAAACCATACACTAGTAGTTCTGGCATCATTCCAGTCACCCTGTCCATGTGGAGTACCAATATCCGTAACACCGTTCAAGGTGGCACGCATACGGGTGATTGGATCCAGGACGAGGTTTGTGGAAAGACCTACAGTTTTCTTTGAAGTTGATTGGAATTTGTTTGTAATTGTTGTTACATCAAATCCAGTAGATAAAGTGAATGTGGTGATGCTATCATCAGTTCTAGATACTACGAAAAGGCTTCCGCCACCAGAACTGAAGTAAATTCCATCGATATCGGGAACTGCACTTTGTAAAGGAGCAAAACTTCCGATAGTTCCTGTAGAAAGATCACTAGCAGTGGTCAGATCGATTTGATAGAGATTTCCTCTTTCGGTACCAACGAAGAAGATTCTATCATCAGTTTCATTAATAGCAAGTTCAGTTGGAGACGATTCATAATCTCTAATATCAAAGTCTACATTATCAAATGTAGCAGATGTAATATCCCATGCAGTAGAAAGGCTGAACTGAAGAATTTTTACATTCTGTCGTCCAACTACATACATTTTTGTACCTGCGCTATTGAGAATAACGCAGGTAGGTTGATTTTCGTATTGTTTTACATCAAATGACTTGAACGGTGGTCGATATTTGGCAGATTTTAAACTCCAAGCTGTACGAGTTAACTCTCCCTCTTTTTGGAGTGCCTGAATATCCTTAGCTTTCCACACACCAGGTCTTTTGCCTGGTTCCCAATTTTGGGGTGTGTTTCCAATATAACCGCCTTGAGGTGCGCTCATCTTCGTCTCCTTTGGTACCTTATACGAAAGTGTTGTTTTTTATAATTGTTTTCTATTATGCGCTAAGTTCTTCATACTTAACAAGAACTTCTAAGTAATCGGCGTTATCTGCCTTTACGATGATATTCTGATTTTCTTCTAAGTAAAGTCCGCTGTCTTTGTCTACGACGATCAGAGCAGAATCCGCTGGAACTGGCATTGTGGATGCAACTCTATATGTTGTTGCAGCACCAACAGTAGACCAACCAACGGTTACGTTAGTTGCATATGTCCCTTGTACGTTGGTAATTCTGATATTGTCTACTCTTAAAACCTTGCCCGAGTCTGCAGTGTTGGTTACAACTCCAACATAAGCAGTAGTATTGAGACCAACTGCGGTCTGTCTTGCAAGAATGTTTGATGTGTTAGCTAAATTTGGTGCAGCCATTTTTGTAGAAACTCCTGTTTATTAATTTATATGAGATCAACCGAAGATTGATGCGTAAACGAAAGACTGTGCTGGTGAGCCGCCACCACCACCGCCACCGGAAATTTTAACGTGGACGGTAGTGCCTTCTGCTCTGATACTGTTACTTGTACCAACAAAGTTAATTGTGGTAAATCCATAACCAATCAGAGATCCTTCTGAAGTAACACCGACATTAATTCCGGAAAGTTGTGATCCATCTCCAGTATAAGAAGTTGCTTGGGCAATTCCAAGCGTCGAAATACCGCTAACATTTAAATTCGTAGAAGACGAAGAGGTAGAATTTAAGTTAGCGATGGTTGTTATACCACTCGCATTTAAGTTTTCGGTCTGAGTACTTGTTGCTGTGAGCAGACCAACAGTCGCCACACCAACATTTATAATACTCCTACTGTCATCAATAACAGTTGTTCCTGAGACTTTGATTGCCATCTTCGTGTTACCACTCGGCTAGGGTTAGATAAATTTATTTATCAATTTTCACCTTTCAAAGTACGGACTTCCTCACTAAGTTCTTTAATAGCCTCAATCAAAACACCTATAATGCCATTATAATTTACGGTTCTTGGATCACTTCCTCTGACCAGTTCCGGAAGAACCTGTTCAAGTTCTTGTGCAACAACACCGAAAGATGGTTGACCGGAGTCTTTCCAATCAAATCGAACTCCACGCATCTGTTCTATCTTAGTTAATGCACCTGATACTGTTTCTATATTTGTCTTATAGTTTACGTCAGAAAGAGAATCAAAATCTTGTGCTGTGCATACTCCAGTAATATTTGTATTTCCGCCTATTACAACATCTTCGTTGATGAAGACATCTCCACCGAGAGAAGTTCCTCCACCAACAACATGCAGTTTGTATAATGGAGCAGTTGTGCCGATGCCGATACTTGCAGTCTTAATTCCAACATCGGAAGTGTCTACAGTAAAGAATTGTGCTCCTGTATTTAATGCATAGATAGCGGTTGAACCAATACCAACATCAGTTCCCTTGATGTTGATTGTTCCTCCATCAAATACCAAATCTGGTGAAGCATCAAGACTTCCGCTAGTGGCATATTGAATTTGACCATCATCGCCAGCAGCTCCACCACCGCCGCTTCCGCCAACAAGAGTAATTGTTGTAATGCCAAGAACTTCATTTGATTCTACGGTAGAAACCGCAGATCCTCTAAAATTAAGAGTCGTAATTCCATATCCAACAGAAAATCCTGTTGATTGGATTCCGATTCCACCACCAGTAAGTTGAGATCCATCTCCAACAAAAGCCGTAGCAGTGACTACTCCAGATACGCTTAGGTCTCCGCTAATATCTGCACTATTGTTGATGTCAAGATAACCACTAATCGTGCTGAATCCAGTTACACTCAGATTTCCACCAATAGAAGTATCATCACCTAAAGTAGTAATACCGGTTACATTTAGATCTGTTTGAGTATTAGGAGCATTAGCTACTGCTGCTTCTATTGTCGCGGTGGTTGTTGCATCAAGAGAAGCAATATTTTGAAGTTGTCTCTCATTGGATACAATTTGAGTAGACCCAATACTTATAGTATTTGTTGTAGTGATTCCAGATACGGTAACGTTATCAATCTGGAGGTTAGTCGCAAATAAATTATCTTGAAGTGTGGTTATGCCAGTGATGTTTACATTTCTGCTGACATATAAGTCTTGAGAGACTGTAGCAATTCCACTAAAACTTAGGTTAGTTCCTTGAAGATTGTCGATTGTTGCAGCAGTAACGTCGATAGTAGGAATTGTTCCTACTCCAGTTACGGTTAAATCGATAACTTCTATACTCTTAGCATAGAGTCTTTCGCTAATATCCGCATCACCTTGAACATAAAGCGAAGTTGTTCCTGCCCCAGTTCCTCTGACATCTAAGAGATATGCTGGTAGAGCAGTTCCAACACCAACAGATCCGCCAATTCCAAGAACAGTAAGAACTGAACCATTAGTACCAACATTCAGTTCTGTAGTTACTGTTGCTAAACCGGAAATAATAATATCGGTAGCACCGATACCGCCAATGACATCCAATTCAAAGGCAGGAATCGTACTACCGATACCAACTTTATTATTTGCTGAGTCGGCAACAAGTAAAGTATTGTTTACTTCTAAACCGTTCTTGACGACAAAATTCTTATTGATTGCCATTGGGTTTCACTCTCCACCCCTATGTTTATATTTTATTTATCGTCAGAAAAACTCGTACCAGAATCCTCCATCTCTTTCGAGAATATTTCCTTTATCTACAGTTATAGTCAAATCATCATAGTTATTAAGTACATCATCAGAACTAAAATCTTCTAATCCCAACTGTGCTCCATTCATTCTTAATGAACCAGATTGATCTGTTACTTTATAGATAGATCCTCGTCTTATCTGTTTTACAACATTCCCCAATTCTCCTCCAAAAGAAGAAGCACCGAATTTCATAGTTGCTGGACCTTCGCCACTTTGCAATGTAAATGTTATAAAATGATCTGGTCCACTTTCGAGAGCAGCAGTAAACGTCACATCTTCTTCAATGAATCTTTCGTCCCCAAGTTCAAAAATAACTTTAGCAATACCAGTGTTTCCACCTTGAGTTGCTTCCAGAACTTCGACTCCTCCAGAATTATATCCTGATCCACCGCCACCGCCACCGCCGCCGTTTCCACCAGCTCCACCAGTGGCTCCATTGCCACCAACTCCTCCATTATTAATTCCTTTTCCTGCAGTGTTTCTGATTCCGTATCCAGCTTTAAAACCGGAAGAAAGTTCTGCGGTTCCATTAGTAGGAACTCCCTCAGGATTATAAAAAATTCGATTACCTACTTCTTGACAAGGTGCATATCCAGCTCTTCTATAATATCCTCCTCTAGGACAAGGAATAATTCTACCACCAGCAGGAGCATTTGCAATAGTATCTCCATCAAGCAAAAATCCTGGTTGATTAAAAAAGTCTGCGCTAGATCCAAAAATTCCTGGGAAAGGTAAAGTTCCTGCTTGCCATAAGACTCCACCACTTCCACCACCAGGACCAGAACCAGCTCCACCAGCAACACCTACTCCTCCACCAGGACCTCCGTTTCCAGAACTTCCAGCACTTCCTCCTGCAGCAGAAACAGCAAGTAAACTTTGCTTATGATACAAGAAAATAGAACCACTACTATTAGCCTGTGGAATATTATTTAAAATATATTCTTCGCCCTGTTTAATAGTGAATCTAATTTTAGAATATCCTCCTTCTCCACCGGAATAACCATTAGCACTATACCCTTTTGCTGCATATAGATGCATAATTATTCTAACATCTCTCTCTGGTGCATAAAATCTAACAATACCTGTAATGGCAGGATTGTTAGCATCAAGTACGTGTTGATCAGTATCAAAAAAATTAATGGAATCAGTTCCATTTAAAACAGCAGATCCTTGATTGATGTATTCGAAGTTTACAATTTGTCTTGCACTTACAACATCATAACGAACATTGCTACTATATTGTGGACTATTTCCTGATAATGGATGAGTTACCTTACATCGAACTCTTCTTTCAGAAATATAGTCGGATACTATTACAAGTCTGTTTGTTCCAGATCCAGAGATTACTGTAGTCTTTCCATCTCCATGGTTGATAGTTCCATCGGAAATATCAGTTTGGTTTATTTGCCATCTATAAGATTCTGCTCCTTGAGAAGAATCTGTAAGAGATGCTGTAACATTAAATATTCCAGTAAGACCTTGAGCAATACTTAATGGTGAGGGTTGTCCTGTAATTTGAATTTCGGGGAAAACCGTTATCGTCGCAATATTGGAATGATAATTTTCATTTAAAGCATTACCAGTTGATCTTGCAGTACCAACTGTGACTGCAGAACCAACTGGTTGAGAATATGCAGACGGAGCATAGTCCGCCGTGAGATAAAATTGTCTTCCAGAATCTCCAGGAGAATCAAGATTGGAAATAGTGAGGATGGTAGTTCCAGCCCCACTAATTCTTCCTCCGTCAGTTAAAGAACCAATTCCAACTTCATACCATCTATAAGATAAGTATCCATCATTAGCAGCTACTATAGGTGGATCTTGAACTGGAAAGGTAGCAGTGGCTAGTCCAGTAAAAGTAAGACTTGTGCCATCTGCTCCCGATACTGATGATGGGTGAGTGACCCATGAAATAATGGGTCCATTTAATTCTAAACTTGTTTGGAGACTCTTTGCTATTCTCATAAGAAGTTCTGACCTCCGACGAATCCGTACCAGTTTGTTCCGCCATCAAACGTTTTGAACGAGTAGATGTCTGTTCTTGATGCTTCAGTTGTCACTCCAGGAAGAACTCCTCCACCTGGCCAATAGAGATTAATTGGATTGGCACCACTGTCTACGAATGTAGTAATGCCAACGGAATAACCACCTGTAGAGTTTTGATCAATTTTGACCATCCAAGAAGTAGCATCTGATGGGCAGTTGAGAATTTCAAATTTCTCAACAACAGCATCAACTTCTAAAGTGAAGTTATTTGCCTTAGACAAGTCTACCGTTACTACACCAGAACTGATATCAAGAATCTCTACACCTTCGGAATATGATTTAAATCTAGCAGATCCTTCAACGTCAAGTTTCGCTCTTGGTGTTTCTGTACCCATTCCGACATTGGATCCGAATGTAGAAATTGCGGTTCCAACTACAATCTTCGTGAATGTTCCGACACCAGCATTGATTTGACCACTAGTAGAATTAAAGTCAAATGCATTTGCCGTTAGCATTCCACTAACTCTTAGGTTAGTGGCAGAAAGGAAACCAACGAAGTTAGCATATCCATTAACATGTAACGTTGTTGCTCCAGTTCCAACAGCTCCAATTTCAGTGATAAATCTTGGGTTTGTTGTTCCAAGACCGACTCTTGTTAGATTTGAATTATAAATTCCATTTGTAACTTGAGTCCAACCAAGCGCAGCTGCGTTGAGGTTAGTAATACCAGATCCGTCACCTGCAAAGTATCCAGCATATAAAGTTCCAGAAATATTAGTATTTCCACGAACATTTAGTTTGTAAAGATTTGCGCTTGTTCCAATTCCAACTCCATTGGTATCTACTGCAAATAAATTGGAACCAGATCCTATTTGAAGTCTGTTGACTCCTGGGGATGTTGTTGCAATTCCAACCTGATCAAACAGAGCGATGTTAAGATTCTTAGAAAGACTTACATTGCCGAAACGATACCAGTCTTGATTTGAAGTATAGACCCATCCAATATATCCACCTGCAGATGGATTGTCGAAGTATACTACGTCTCCAGGAGTGCCAGAAAGAACTGGTGTTGCAATTCCAACAGTATATTTTCTAGAAACAGTTGCATCACCTTGAATGAAGAATGAAGCACCTTCAATTCCTTTTTCAGATGTAGAAGTAATCTTATTACTAAAGATTACTGGACCATTGAATTCGGATGACGCGCTATTATCTGTTCCTCCTTCAACTCTAATAGAACGTGTGAAAATTCCTTCGATTGGACTAATGACGTTGATGTTTGGAATTACTCCAATATCATCACCAGTTACAGTACGGATAGGAGTATCAAAGATTTCTTCTTGTCCAGTAACAGTACTAAGTTTCTTGTTACCAGCATAAGAAATTCCTCTATCGTTCATTCCTGTGTAGAAGTTAATTCCACCATCTTCTCTAGTAGATTGAGCTAGAAGTTCTTCATCAGGAGTAATAGAGCGATCTTGTTTATCTGGGAAAGCAGTAGAATAGTTTCCAGGACCAAATCCAACATATTCAAAAGTATGTGCAGAAGCACGCATAATAGAGTGTCTTCTCAGTTCGACAGGAAGAACATTTACCCTAGTAACAATGGAATTTGTTGAGTGTGTTGTTGCCCTTGTTCCAAGTACACCACGGAAGACATTTATAGGATTGGTTGGAGTACTTGGTACATTTGTTTTAACTCTGACGATTTCATTATCAATCATCAGATAGTCTCCGATGTTGATATCGAGATTTCCTACATTTGTAATATTAATATTTTCCGCAGTTGCCGTAGCAATAGCAGATCCTAATGTTGTTGTGATGCCAGCGTAACCGATTGACATTCTTCCATTCAGGTTCTCATTATCACCATTAACAACTCCACCCCTAGAAGTTCTTCCTGTTTTAAATACTTCCGCTGTCCCTGAGAGAGAAGTTGGTGCAATAGATTTTCCAATGCCGACAGAGAAAGTAACTAAGTCAATCTTTCTCTTTACAATGAATTCTCCATTAAACAGAGTTGTGGAACTATTAATTCTTACTTTAGAGTCAACAGAAAGTCCATGTCTAGACGCAGTGACGATAGTAGCGATACCAGCAGTGTTGTTATAGTCTAAAGAAGATATCGACAAAGCGGGTCCGGTAAGGTATGCATATGCGTTAGATGTAAAGCTGGCATTTAAACCTGTTGTTGTAACTCCTGAAATTGATTCGTAGGAGAAAACAGTAACACTTCTAGCTGATCCTACAGGAATTTCCGAAATCTTATACAGTCTATTAAACTTATGATTTGATTCGGACTTAATTCCAACTACTTCGATAACATCTCCAATATTATTGTAAATCTTGCTGACAGTAACGGTTGCCTGTGAATATGGAGCAAAGGTGCTGATGCCTGTAATGGCAAGAGTATTACCTTCAGCATAAGCACTACCACCATCCATGATCTTAATATCTGTAATTCCACCAGCGGCATCTACAGTAATTTTAGCTGTAGCATATTGCCCTGTTGTGGAACCAGCAAGTCCAGTAAGAGTGGCATTGTATACATTTCCAGATATTCCAGATCCATATCCCGATCCACTATTAGCAATACTAACTCTTGTTATTCTATTGAGACCATGATCTACATGAGTTCTAAGTGTATGAGTTTGTGCCGATCCAACTAATCCTGGATCATAAGATATAACATCAGTAACTCCAATACCAAGTTTTGTATCATCGACAAGTTTGTTTATGGTTTCTTTTGTTATGCTACTTTGAACATCATTTACAACAACTTTACCAATCAGATCTGAAGTTGCAAAGGATCTTGCTTCTAATGGATCAGAAACAGGATTATCTTTATTGTTTTGTGGGAAAAATTCCTGTACACTTTGGAGATATCTATTAGTAGAAAATGGTGTTACTGTCGGAGAGTTGCTGGAATTTAAGAAAGTCAAATAGTAGATACCATCTTGTCTACCTGCAATATATTGTTTTGCCTCTTCAACCCTATAAACAACATAGGTATCTTTGAATCTCTTTCTCTTGAAATATGGAAGATTTGTATTTCTTTGATTTGTATTGTTTGTAAACGAACCTTCATCAGCAGAAGATTCAAAAACAAATTGCTTCGCATGTGGAACTTCGCTTACAGTCCATAATTTATTATATCCTACATTTTGAGTTCCTGCTGTATTTGAAGTGCTCTTAATATTATAAAGTTCTACTTCATGTCCAACTTCGATGTTATGTGGAAGTTCTGTTGTGACATATACCTTTCCACCACTCCAAGAAACATTAGAAATTAATCTAAAGTTTCTTAATTGATTTACGTTATTAATAGAACCTGTTCCAAAGTAAGTTTCAACTTCTCCTGTAGTAGAACCGATAGAAGTGTTTGATTCTTGAAGAATAAATCCTTCCTGAGGTGGTCTTGCTACAACTCCTCCAGCATTAGCGGGAATTACATAACGAGCCCTGTATACAGTGTCATTTGCATTTCTTGTATCTGGTTGTCTGGTGAAGAAAGTTCTTGGAGTCGCAGATCCAAGAGCAGTTGTTCCAAGTCCAACAATGGTAGGATAAATTGTATTATCGGAACCAACAGTAACGTACCATTGAGATTCTACGGAGTCGTATTGAAGTGGATGCCCAAGATCTCCGGCACTCTTATCAGACACACGGCTTTCGATTTTAATCGATCCACCTTTTTCGTTGATTGGTACTGGCTCTCCAGCTACCGCATCGTTCAGTGTTTTTGCAATTTTCAACTGAGTGTTTGTGGTGATTCCAGAGAACGATGTGCTAGTAATCGCATAGTAAATTCTATTTGGAATTAATCCATCAGGAAGACTTCCATTTTCGGATATAATTCTAATACTCTCTCCGTTTGATAATGTATGTGCTGCTGTAAGTTCAACAACATTACTCGTGACGCTATTGACTCCTGCAGAACTTTGATTGACACGGAAAAGTTTTTTGGAAGTAACATTAGATCCTTCCATATAAATGGATCCAGAATACTTAGTAATTGATCCACCAACGGAAATCAATACATCAAGAGTATCTCCGGATTTAGCACCAAATCTGTATCCATCAATAATATTGGTTGGAGGAACATCAGAGTTTATTTCATTATAGAGATAGAGTCTTGTGCTATTTCCTACGCTAATAGTTTTGGATACATCAATAGAGTTAAATTCAATATTAACATTTTCATTTTCAATTTCTTTAGGTGGAAGAATATGCGTAATATATCCTATATCATCTTGAGAAAATGCTTCTTTTCTAAATCCTTTTGATAAAAGTGCTTTAGCACCAAAGTTGGAGTTTGAGTTGGTGATTGACATATCACCACCAGATTCACAAAGGAATTGATTTGCATATCCAATAGCAAAAATAGATACGTTCTGAATGAACGCATTATTGGAACATTTGATATGGTAGTTTGCGTAATTTGGTTTGTATACTGCTTTGGAATTATTACTTAAGGTAGCATTTCCGGGACTGGTAGAATCTTTCCATTCTCCGGTGGTTGTATCGTATAATACGAATGCTCTATCATCTTTTTGCAATCCAATACCAGTGAATTGGGCAACAACCATGGATTTAAATCCAGTTGCCTTTGATCCATCAGCATGAAGTCCATTCATACCGAAGACAGATCTCATCGATATATTGAAAATATATGGAGATGCTGATGTTACAGTATCAGACTGCAGTGAAAGATTTGCTCCAGTTGAAGTAGGAGAAGGTTCAATAGGTGGATTTTGGACTTGATATTTAATTTCTGTGGAACTTAATTTTTCACTGACAACATATTGACCATTATATCCATCTTCAACAACTCCTGTAATTCTAAAAGGTGTATCTACATCTAATCCATCTATTGCAGAATCAGTTGTTACTGTAATATTTGTTGTGGATACGCTAGTGCTTGAACCATCATGAGAGCGAATGCTGGAAATACCTACAGAAATGCCTGTAGATCCAACAATACGGTGCTCATCAACCTTCGGTTGAATGTCTAATCCACTAGAAGGATAATCTGGCTCAACAGATCTTCCACTAGCTTGTCCATATGCAAGACCAACCTTTTCATAGTACATGTCCAGATCAGTTCTGTCTGCACTATAAGTCATGAAAGCATCAGCGATGCTTACATTATTGGATCCATCAGCATACTCAAAACAAGTTAATTTGTGGTGGGAGTAATTTGGAACAAACTTAGTATCAGTATAATCAGTATATACTTGACCGTTGGGATCTCCATCAAAGAAAGAGAACTGCCAGAAGTAACATCCTCCAGTAACACGGAAGATGGCAGAGTTTTCTATATTATCGTTGGTGGAACTAGGAACATACAAAGGACGGATCTTAGTTTTTCTGAGATCCATACCTACAATAGATGTACCACGGGGAATGATAACTCCACCGTGGATACTGTTCATTTTATACAGTGCGTTGTCTGCAACTGTTAAATCGTAGTTGGTTGTTAAATCCCATGGAGAAAAATTACTACTGGATGACCCATTTCGTAATTTGAAGTTGCCAACTCCATCAGGAATCCAACCAGGACGGTTATCAATTGGATAGTCGCCAGGATATAAAAGAATTGTGGTTTGACCAAACCTATCGTTATTCAAACCTCTCTGATATGAAAACCTTGCGGCTTCAATTAAAGCACGCTGCAGAGATTTAAATGGTCGAGTAAGTGAATTGCCCTGATTCTCGATACTATCTGTAGAATCTAAATCGTTTGGGTTTACATAAAGAATGTTACCACGAGCATTCTTTAAAAAATTATCTAACCTGGAAAGACCCATCTTATTAATGCTTAGAGTTCCGTTATAGATTATTTATCATAAGAGAAAAAGAGGAAATTCTCTATATTACACCATAACTTTCTTCTTTCCACAAAACATTTAACCCAAATTCAAAAACCATTAGATACCTATGTTTACGGCTTCTATCTCTCCATTCTCCTTCAGATCCTCTAACACTGCCACGAGAATGTTTAGTGCCATCAGCATAATAAAAGTCTTTTTTTGGATCTGTTAACCCATAATATTTGAAATTACAAGCTCGGTATATAGTTCCAGTGTGGTGATTAGAGTCAGCGTAACTAAGAATAGCACGAACTGTGGCATCTTTCCTAAACCTCCTTATACAACGACTTACAAACCAAGAGGTAATATTATATTCTTCTTTCTGTACTTCTGGATCCATACAAAGACGGGAAAGTTCAAATAAACCTTCCTGTTGATTTCTTTCTAACCCAAATGCTCCTCTGGCAATTTCTGGAACAGGGAGACCAGTAAAAATGCAAGCGCCAAGACACTTGCCAATCCTAAGAGGACACTCCCACTCAGTCCGTTTAAAAAGCCCATAGTTATACCCCGATTTGAAATCTTTGGACTCATCTTTAAGATAATGATGATTATAAAGAAGATCTTTTACTTCTTCTTTACTAACTCTATCTATATAAAAATCAGATTTCATTTAGGTATTTCTACTCACTTTGTTTTGATTCTAAAATATATTCTACAGTGTTAGCAACATCGTTCATTGCTTCACGCAAAAATGGATGTTGTCCAGCATATTGAAGATTGGAGTCAATTCCTTTGTTATTTTCTTCGCATAGTGTCCATCTCCATTGTCCCATTCCACTAGAATACCATAAGTTAATTTTCATTTTAATCTATTGGCAACATTTCTGGATTCTCAATGTCCATTTCAAATAAACATGGATGACATTCTTCCATGATTAGGTAACCTGATTGCTTATAAAGTTCTTCGTGTGACAATTCAGGTTGCTCATTTGCTATATTTTGAACTTCTATTGTATTTTCTTTATCTTCAACATCATCAAAAGTAAAAACAAATCCTCTGATTCCATAGGTTAAAACCAACTTTGCTGTGTTATCTTCATAGTTGATCAACCAACGATAAGAAGTTTCTATCCTATGTGCCATCGTATTTTCTTTTTAGTATATAGGAACGGTCGGACTTGAACCGACACGGGAATACTCCCAACAGATTTTAAGTCTGGTGCGTCTACCACTTCCGCCACGCTCCCAAAAAAAGTCTTGTTAGACTTCAATTTTTACAACATCAGTTGCGACTTCGTAGGTAGGTGGATGAAAAGCACAATATTCGTTAAAGGTGATTTTCATCTCCTTGTTGGTCAGACCCGCATTTGCCGCTGCTTTGGGCAAATTCCATTTTGCCGCGAACAACATTTCCATAGAGTGTCTTGTTTCTGGTCTCATATTCGTAGCACTTTAGGATTTCTTCGTAGAGTGATGGTGGATGTTCAATCACAGAGGATTTGCATAGGATACAACATCTTCATCGCAATTTTCGCGAATGTATGAGAGAACACCCATAAACTGATCCATGGTTTCGCAGTCTACAACTTTAGAATCTCCTTCATTAGAGTAGATGTAAAATTTACGAGTGCTCGGATCAACAACGCACTTGGTCAAAAATTCATCTTGCATTGGGAAGGTCCCTTGATTACCCACATATTATAGGATGATCAGGATCCCTTGTCAAGGGTTTCAGCGACAAATTTTTGAATCAGATCCTTAACATAGTTGTGCTCGAAGTTGAAAGAGTATCCTTCATTGCCGCCAGGATAATCTTCATGAGATTCTCCCTCATACTCAACGATTAGGTCATCATCAAGTCTACGGGCAACGATATAATAATCACCATTAATCGGACCACCAGCATTATTTCTGACAACAACTTGCTTTCCCCAACGAATTTCTTGAACAAAGAGTTCTTGCCATGAACCAATCGGAGTTAAACTGATTGACATATCATCGGGATTTATAAGTCCATCCCAGAACGTTGGAAGGTTAATGATGCCATCTGCAGGAATTTTTCCTCTGCAGTAAACAGCGATTTCTGGTCCTTCAATACAAACATGGCGAAGTCTCCATCCCTTCTTATTAGGGTGAGGCATATCAAATGGAAGATTCTTTTTGTTTGAAAGAATGTGCGCTCCTCCATTAGACTTAACATCACCGCCAACGTTTACAGTTCCATTGCCATCCAATAATGTATTAACTTGAAGTTGATCGATCTGAGCATTTCCATGAATGAATCTATCACAAGCATTGTCAGGATAATCATCCTCAATATCTCCAGTTGAAGCATATGCAATATACTGAAGATTAGTTTTCTTTGTGCCATAAATTCCTTGATCACAAGTTCCATCATCGGGAGTGTGATTAAAACTAAAATTTGCCATTATTTTTTCCTATCGTAATGATATCCTGAGATTGAATATTCGTCATTGTTGCCAGGATAATCTTCTGGACTGGTTCCTTCGTATTCGGGAATCAATCTTTCTCCATCAGATCTAGTAGCAAAAATTTGGTAGAAGCAGTTGATAGGCATTCCTGGTCTTGCTTGAAGATATACCTTCTCTTCATCCCAACGTTTGACAATTACATCTTGGTGAGCACCAATAGGAGTCAAAGTTACGGTGATAGTTGTGTAATCAACCAAATCTTTCCAATAGGTTGGAAGAACTATCTCATTTTTCGTTACTCTTCCTCGACAGTAAACGTCATTGGAAGGTCCCTCTGGACAAGTATGTCTTAGTCTATATCCTGGTTTTGATGGATGGGGAATGTCAAAATTTTTCTTTGCCGAAAGAATATGACCTCCGCAACGAGACATAACTTCTCCATTGGCAATTATATTTTTTCCAGCATTAATAGTTCCACTTACATCAAAGTTTTCAAAAACAGCAGCGTCTCCAGACACCAATAAAGAGTATGGAGAATTATTTGCGCCAAAACACAATGACCCAGGAATGGGCAAAACTGAAGTATCTGAATTTACGCATGGTCCAACCATCAAAGTTGCTAAGACTCCTGGGAATGCTCCAGGATCTCCAACAATTTGTGGTCCTTCTATGAATGCTGATCCTCTAACTTTTGCTGGACCTAAACCAAGAGCTATAGGTTTTCCTGCACCAACAAAAAGTTGACCACCAAGGGCAACATCGTCAAACAGCATCGACATATTTAAATATTAGATCAGGATATAGAGTATTTATTATACACTTTTATATTGTTTATTGCAACTTTGTATTTTTTTGTTGAATATCTTTGCCACCTAGTTTGCTGTCTTTTGTGGCACAAGCATCTGTAACTCCTCTAATCATAGAACTGTATATTTCTAAAGTAGAATTGGCAACAATCTCGCCCAATCCAGTAGAAGCAATTTTCCATGCATTTGAAGCATCGATTACAATATTTTTTGATTCTAATTTTATTCCTTCACTACTTACAACATGAATATTTCCTTGCGGACCTTTAGCAATTATATCAATGTCCAAACCTTCTATTCTTACTCTACCATTTAGAGCTCTGATAGCAATGTTTCCATTTTGAGCACATAGAACTAGAGATTCAGTTTCTCCATCCTTATCAAGCCCACACATAACCTGGAAATTTCCTGGACTAGTGGAAGATGTCCATCCTTTTCTTGGACCATCTTTATCGAGGCTTAATTGGTGTCTTCCATCTTCCCCCTGCAAAGCAACATCACTAATAACAGTTCCATCTTTGCTAATTCTACCAAAAGATATGTTTCCGTCTTTTTGTCCTAATTTTGTTGTATGAAAATTAGATTTTGCTGTTGAAGACTCTCTACTATTGGCGCTTGGACTATTCTTTGGAGTTGCCATAATTAATTAAAATTTACGCCATTGGAAGGGGTATTTGGAATATTTAGTCTAGGATCATTAGAACTAATATCTGTACCTTGTCTCTGAATTGCAGATGGAGCAGTAGTGACTTGAGAATCGATACTTTCTTTGAGAGTATCATAGACTTGAACAAACTCTCCTGCTGTCTCGTAGTATCCAGCATAACGAGTGCCATCTTTGTAGAAGACAGCACCATAGTAAGGACGACCAAAAACGTAACCTGTTTGTTTTAGTCCAGCAAGATCAGTTACTTGAACCAACTTATCTTGATCAATAAAGATTGGATCTCTGATAACTTTAAATACTGGAACTAAAACTGCATTATATCCTGGATTTTCTGCAGGAACAGTTATGGAGGGATAATCAACATATCCCAATCCTGGAGACACGCAAACTTTCAGTATTTCTCCATTAGGTCCAATCTCACAAATCTCTGCCTGTGCTGGTCCTTCAACATCAATAGGTCCAAGTTCATATCCTCTTCCTGGATCTACTGGAATAATTTCTTGAAGTTCTAATCCAACATTATAAGTATTGTTTCCTGCAACAGGAATATATCCATTTCCAGGATCAATTGGAATAATAGAAGTTACAATTCCAACTCCTCCGCCAGGTTTAGGACATGGTGGAGCAACCAAAGCAGCAGAAACCCCTATGGGATTTTCTTTCCATGATGCTCCATCACCATCAAGTAATCTAGGAACACGAATTCTAAGCAATAAACCTGTAGGATTATTTCTGAAGATAGTTCCATTAGTTCCTCCCCCTGGAAGATTAATTACCTTTACTTGTATTGTGTGAAGTCCTTCAGTAATATTAACCTTTCTCCATTCATCACCATTTTGATTGAATCCATTTCCATTTAAAACCTTTACTCCATCAATAAACACTTCCGAAGTATTATCTGAAAGGAATGAAAACTCATATTGAGTAGACTCTGGAAATTTTACATTACTCCAGGTATAAACAAATTCATTTAAAATTTCCGGATTCTCCGAATCTAAATCTGGAAAATAAGGAGATACTGAAAATTTATTGAAATAGCTTGACCATCTTGGATGATTAAATTTCATCAACTGTGGTCCGCTATATGTTACACCTTCTCTAGTGTATGCTGTTTGTTCTGTCGTAATTTTAACTTCTTGAGAGGCAACAGTTCTTTTCTGCCAAACCTTAATACCAAATCTTCCTGAATGATAAGAACCTAATGTCAGTCTAGTATCTTTATCCCATTCAATATAATTTGTGTTTGGATTTGTGTCATTCCAATCTCCCAAATTTCTTATTCTCTTACCCTTGTAATAAGTTCCTTCTTGATATTGATGGAACGTTGTATCACTTTTTATTGTGATACTTCCATCACCACCTCTTCCTCCTCTGATAATGGGAGGTATGAAAACATCATCAACAACAACCCATTCTTCACGTTTAGTTTCTACAGTCTTAGCCTTTGGAGTAACATTCCCGATCCAATAATGCGCTCCAAAAATTTCTTCATGAATTAGAACTTGTTGAACTTGAGGAACATTTACAAGTTCTACTGATATTTTATGCTGTCCTTTCTCTAGATCGACAAAAGTAGATTTTCTTCCAACGCGACTATTGTTTGTTTTTGGATCATCCCATCCAGCAAAGTTTTTCTGCACCCACTCCAATGCTGGTCCCCCATATGGTCCAGTGAGTCCAGTTACTACTTTGTCGTCAATTAAAACTCTTGCAGTTTGTCTTCTTGCACCATCAACTCTATATTTTCCTGCGTAAGGAATATCAACAATCCAATCATTTCTCCATACGATTCCAGATCCATCACTGTTAGGAGTATCTAATGGAGGAACTGGAGACATAGTATAACGATTCAGATAAGGATTCCCTCCTTTGTCTTTGGCAATTTCTACAGGATACCACTGTTGAGATGCTCCAGGATGTCTAGTTGACCAAATTGGATTGTCTTTACATCTTCCTTCTTTTTTAATATTTTCTATTGGAGGAGGTCCGGGTTCTGGAGCTTGAATAGCTAAAGCAATCGCCATTGGATTTTGATTCCAAGACTTTGCAGATATAATAGTTTTTTCTATCTTTTTGGATTTAATATCGATAGCAAGAGCCATTGGATTCCCTTTACCCAATGGTCCAACATCAATTTGCGTCAATTCAGCACGAATTCTATATTTTCCCTTCTTCAATGAAATTGTTTGAGTTGCTGGTGGATACGGAACACCTGGAGAGCTGAACCCAGTATACTTGATGATTGTTTCATCTCCACCTTGACGAACATCTCTTAGACCATTTCCAATCTCTTTAGCTCCACCTCCTTCACGATTTCCAATAAAAAGTGTTACATCATCATCAGAATCTACAGTTACATCATATTCCCCATCCACAGGAAAATCTATATACTCCCAACGGATAACATGAGTTCCGGCAAAACTATTTTCTTGTGCTTCTTGGGTACTGAAACTAAATGGACTTACTCCATATTGAGAAATAAAACTAGCACTTTTTGTTCCTCGACTTGTGGGATCAACTCTATATAATTTTCTATCTGCTTTATCGATATACTTAACTGTATCGAAAATTGTTATATCTCTAATACTATTTGTTTCAAATATAGGAACATTTAAAAGATCTAATCTGAGTTTATGTATTCCTTTTTTGATGTTTTTCTTTATGGTTTTTAATTTACCGAATCCGGTAACGTCCATAATTTTTTCAGAGTCAAAGTAAACCAAACCTTCATTATCACACATTCCTTTAAAAATATAATCACCATCAAGGGGGAAATATATGTAGTATTCGTGAGAAAATAATCTTCCTGAAAAATCACTTCCAGGAATATCTGAAGGTGGAGTAGGAGAAATTCCATACTGATCTAAGAAATAATCCCATGGTGTAGATCCATTCTCTTCAAAAGCCTTTCTCAAATCTGGAGGCATAATCACAGGAAAAACTTGAGAAAGTGTTTCTCCATTCATAGAGACTTTCCCTGGTTGACCACTTCTAGTTGTCCACCAAGGATTTTTAATTGATCTTACTAATTTTTCATATGCCGCAATTTGTTCCTGAATGGGATCAAATAATTCTCCTGCTTTTGCTTCTTCAGCTTCTATCGAATCAGATCCGGCAAAATATTTTCTTGGGTTGAACTCTGTTCCTATTTCTTTTCCGTTTGCATCAAAATTCGGACTGTTTCCAGGAGTTACTATGTTTTCATCTATTTCTGGAAAAGATATTTCTTCCGTTTCATCAAAATACTCCTCAAAAATAGGTTGCTCTCCAAGGGTTACCTGAAGAGTTGCTCCTCCACCAAGTTCACATAAATCTTGTACTATTGCTTTTGGGGTCGATTTGTATCCATATCCACCATGAACAACATCAACGGCTAAAATTGCTCCTGTTGAACTAATGATAGGATTTCCCACCGCACCAATTCCACCTCCTCCAAAAATTTTAATTGTTGGAGGACCGCACTCTTTTACACCAGTATCGCACTTGATAGTTCGTTTTAAATTTTTATTTTTTAATTTATTGACTTCATTTATTCCTAGATAATGAATATTATTATCACCATCTATAAAGATGTAAGTTTCTCCTGGATTTGAATATGACCAGAGATTAGCCTGCTCTACAGTCAAATCTGAGATGATGCCTTTTTTCTCATCAACTCTAGAGACTCTTATTAGGTTGTTGTCTCCACCCAAAGAATTGAGCAAGTTAAATCTACTAGACATTGATTAAGAAAGAATATAATTCTCTTTTCTGATATTTATCAGAAAAGTTTTGTGGAATTTTTATCATCTTTACTAACAGGTGCGGTATTTTTATTACTTGGATATGGAACATCAGTAACAGATATAGGTGCGTTTGATGTTTTTAAAGATTCGATGAAAGATCCATCATAAGTTATCCCAGCATAATCTTGCATGATTAAACCTGTAGAGGGATTAAATAATCCACTTTGAGATGGTGAAGCAAATGGATTTTCGTCTAACGCTATTTCTATGCCTTGAGTAAGTGCTGCTGCTTCTTGAACATTAAACATGTTTGCAATGTCAGACTGACCAACTCCTTCTGTACCATCATGGAATCTATATGAAGTTCCTTGTGGACTTTCTGGTTTTTCTTCAAAGGAAAAGAAGTCTATTACTGTATTGACAAACTTAGTGGCTTCTGCCAAGGTCCCGCCAAAAGACCCTAACAATCCTTTAACTTGTTCCAGAATACCCTGCGCTGCTCCTATTGTCGAAGATACTTCTGGACTCAAGTTTAGTAATGATTGTGCTCCTAGATTGGCAAGAGATTCAAAATCTCCACTTACAGCAGCGGCAGCAATAGCAGGATCGATGCCAAAATTTCCTGCTTCCATTGCGATTTGAAGTGCTGCACCAGCAACCGTAACATCATCAGCATCTTTGCTTATTACAGTGTTAGCTGCATTTAAGATAGTTGGATTTACGCCAGTAAGACGGACCAATTCGTTGACAGGAATATTGCCACCAATAGAAGTTTCAATCGCAGAATATGTGCGATTGATAATATCTTTTCCTATTTGAACTTTATCGTTAATAGAAGTCAAAACCCGTACAGGTTGATTTCCAGATCCTTGAGTTTGATTGGATATCGCTGATGTTGCGGTTGTGTATCCTTCAAAAGGATCTTGTGGTTTAAAAATGCTAGGATCTACCCCAGATTTACTTAGTGTTTCTAATCCATTTGGAAGAATGGCAATATCGCCATAGTAATCTATCATGAAAGATTCTACGCCCTTAACTGCAATTTGAGTTGAAGAAGTAATTTCTGGAAGAACTGTTCCTAGAATATTTCCTACCAAAGCTTCTGTAGAACAAATTGGTCTGTTTTTTCTAGTTTGTTTTCTTCTTTCATATCTTTCTACAGGACGTTCTGAAAGTGGTCTACTAGCTACCTCTGGTGCTGTCAGTATTTCATTGTTTCTAACAACAATAAAACCTCCAGTTATTTTAATGCCATCAGAACTATTATTATTTCCTTCTATTTTTCCGGAAACAATATTATTTCCATTGCAGACGATAGATGCATTATATCTTGAACTATTATTTAAGTTTTCTTGAACGACTACATTTCCGCCTACGATTTTAGTTCCATTCTCTAACGCACCATCAATTATATTTCCTAAACCATCGATAACAATAGATCCGACAGAAATTCCTTCAAGAACACCAGAGAGAGGATCTCTACCAAGAGGAGAAATCATATTGCTTTCTGATGAAGGAGTTGAAGAATACTTTCCAAAAGATGCTTGCATAAACTTTCCAATAAGATCAGGAAGCATTCCTATTATCTTAGTGAAAGACGCTGACATTGCTTTAAAGGCTTCATATTTTACACCAAATAATTTCGCTCTATCATTAGGAAAAACATTCTCAACTGTTTTTGAAAATCCTTTGGAGAAAGTTTTTGTTACAAATGAGCGAACGCCTTGAATAATACTTTTTATGAATCCACCAATTTGTTTTGTTGCATCCTTCAAAATTTTTGGTATGTCCCAATCAGTGTGCTTACTTACTGCATCTATAGGACTTGCCATAGCATGTTGAATATCATTAATAATGTTAATGACATTATCAATAATCTTAGAAACCGATGACATATCGGTATTATCTTTTTTTAATGGAGACGATAAAGGAATAGAATATCCTGTATAGAGATTATGTTTTTTAGTGCTTGCTGAAACTATTTCATGAATATCCGATACATCTTCTTTAAAACTTTGTGCATCAGTTTTTAGTTGATCATCAGAGACTCTAACATTTGGGTCTGGATTTTTTCCTTTTGCATATCCACTAACAGGACCAAAATTAGATTCTGAAGTAGATATTGTTTTGCTGTTCTTTTTTGTGTTCTGATTATTATTTCCAAGGACACCCATAATCATTGGATATTCCATGTCCTGATCATCAATCCAAAATCCAACTACGAACATTCCCTGTCGTATATTTGGACTTTGCATTGCCCCAGCACCACCGCTACCAGCAGTAACGGGATACATTACTTGTGCCCAAGGGAGATCTTCAGATTTGACTATCTCTTCATCCTTGTCGTGAACACCAAGTATCCTTACTTTGTATCGATATCCCCAACCTTTTTGAGTTGAAGTTCCCTCGTGAGATTGTGGTGATATATTTTCTCGCCAAGTACCATCTTCGGGTATTTGTGCTACCCACCATTTAAAGGAGGATCCTAAAAAGTAAGGATTAAATAGAGAACTTTCTTCTACCATCAGTCGTCGTATACTCTACACTCCAAAGCATCCGGATGCGTATCACAATACAACTCTAGGGAAGTTGGGTCATGATGATCTTCTGGATGACGCTCTGCATATGCTTCCAGTTCTTGCAGTTCGTCTTGAGTGTGGCGTCTCATTTGAGGAGAAACTGTAGGATCTTCAAGTATTTTCTTATCTGCCTCAATATGCTTTTCGATACTTTCCATAATTGAATTGGAATTTTCTAGTGACTATTTATTATACTTTATTATATTTTTTTTCTCAAGCCTTCTTAGAAGGATCTCTCTTCGACGATTCTCTGACAAGATTTAAACTTGTAATTGTAGAAGAACCTTCAAAAGAATGACACAGATCAAGAATCAAATATTTTCCTCCATGTTGACTTGCGACATCTGGATTTTTGGACATTTCATTTTTCGGATAATCTACAAAAATAGTTTGTCCCACATTCACCTTCAAATTTCCAACTATGTTTATAGCAATAACACTGTTGAATAAAGAATTATATCTCATCCCAGAAAGATTGAGAATATCTGTCTCTTCTAAGTTTTTCTGGTCTGATTTTGATAACTGTGTTTTTACATCTCCATCAGGAAGAACTCCTGGATCTTCTAAAACCCAAATTGTTCTAGTAGAAGATTCATTTTGATTGTTTGGAAATTCTCTATTATTAGTACTTTGATATTCTTTTCCTCCAGTTTCAATACTATCACCTAGTTTTTGATAGGTGGTTTTAAACTCAAACGTAAGGGGGTTCCAAGTTATAATTTTAGTGTTGTATGCTCCCGATCTCAATCTTCTCTTTACGTCTGGTGCTGAAGTAACCACTGACAATCTAATAATTTTTCCATCATAAGAAGCGGGAAGTTTAGTTCCTTTTTCATCCGCAGTTTCATTATAGAGCAATGTCAACACTGGCTTTTCTTTCATCAAAGAATCAATTGATTTGAAATTGAGACCTTTATCCGTTTCAAAAAAGAAGTATCCTGCAGTTTGCCCTCTTCCTCCACCAGATTGAGGAATAGATTTTTTAGCTAACCAATTTAAAATCCAGAATGGTTTTCTATTATTTCCAAAAAAATTATAAACGTTTGATGTCTGTTCTACAAGATTGGAATCTATACTTGCTCCTAATCCAAATGGGTATGCGTCTTTTATTATTTTAGTTACTGAGTCTGATATTTTTCCATTATATCTTTTTTTAACTCTAACATATTCATTCATCATGAATTCTTTTGATACCAATACTAAATTCGCAATATACTTGTTTGTTCTGTTTGCCGATGTATTTACAGAATTGACATACAAAGTTAATTTTTTAGTTTGTTCGAGATTATCTTCTAACTCAAGTTCAACTTTTTCTTGACCAACAAGAGGAAGTCCTTCTATGAGTGAAGTCTCATTAATTGTATATCCAGTATCAGCAAAAGCGATTTCAACTTTAATGCTGTTAGTTAAAAGACTTTCATAATATTTTAGATCCACGATACCGCCAGTAATATCAACGCTATCGCTACCAGAATTTGAGTAAACTACGCATTTCTTAATATTAGATGCTTCTAACTGTTTGTTTGCTATTTTAGTAGTCATACTTATTACCTCTTAATTATATTTAACCAGGTAGTCTATCAAGGATTCCAAAGTAATCGACATTGCTAGATGTTGCTGATCCTTCAGACATACTTGATGAAGAACCTTTATCAAGATAAACGGTGTCTGTAACTTGTTCTTTATAAACGAGAAGTTGTGGAGAGTTTACTGATGTGTATTCCGAAACTGCTTTTATAATTCCTTCCCTGTTTGATGCTTGATTTACTGCCATTAACAATCCTGGGAAAGATTCTTCTATTGCTCTAGCCGAATCAACGTCAACTACAAATTCTTTAGGTAAAAGTTTAGATGCAATTTCACGTCCAGAAAGACCAGGAACAAATCCACCTCTATGGAACTCAATATGAATATGATCATTGTGTCCGCTATCAGGTCCGATTACTCCCATCTTTCTAGGTGAGAAATTTTCTCCTTGTGAGAAAATAACTTGAGGAACATATGGTTCTTTATCGAGACCATATATTTTTAAAAATTTAGCAATATAAGGCCACATATATTTTTGATCGCCAGCATAAGCTCCTCCTGCACCTGCTCCCATACCGCCAAGATCAAGTGCTTTTCCTTGATAATGACCTTTTCCTCTATGAGATGCAACAACTCCTCCATGATCAGGATGTTCCATATCTCCACCGGCAGGATCTCCAAGATCTCCTCTACCTGCACGATGAGCATCTTTAGCTGGAGGAACAAAATTCTTTTTCAACCAATACCCAAGACCAGCTGCAAAAATTTGTGAATTATTTCCTCTTGATTTGATCTGAGGAAAATCTGCAAGCAATCTCTTAGCTGCTTCTGCTGGATTTCCTTGTTGAACACCAGATAAATCCACTCCTCCATATGGAGTTACCCCACCAGCAGTCATTTCTGTTGGTGTAAATGTTATTCCACTTGCTCCATATTTTTGCGCTCTTTGTTGAACAAGTTTTCCAATATGTCCTTTCCAGATTGGACTTCCTGGTCTCGAACTATCTCTCAGAGCTGGATTTCCTGCCCAAGCCCATTGTGGGAAAACAGTGCTATCATCAGCACCAACATACGCCGGTAAGAATACTGCCGTATATAAATCAGATGCTTTGGCTCCTCCTCCAGGTCTAAACACTGATTTGCCAGCCATTTTATTGACATTCATAAAGTATTTTTCTACCCACTTCAATTGCTCTATTCTTGACATAGATTGGAGTTGTTCTTTAGTTACTCCTAAATCTTGTCTAGCTTCTGGTCCAAATTGTATTAATCCTACATACCCCAAACCATTATCTATTGATGGACTGAATGTTCCTGCTGTCTCAATCTCCATGAATCCAAGCATTTCTGCAGGATTTACTCCAAGTCTCACTGCAAGTTCGTTTACAGCCTGAACGAAAGCTGGATCATTTCTTAAAATTCCTGCTCCAGTGGCAGATCCAGAATATGTTCCTCCACCAGTAACAGCTCCACCCATAAAAGGTGAAGCTTCACCAGTAATAGTAGAAAACATTCTTTGTCTTTCGCTATAAGAAGAGGCAGTTCTTTTTGATGAACCCCCAACAATATCTTTTAAAGATGAAGTTGACCATGTAGTCAAGTCAAACTGTTTTTTGACAAGAATATCTGCTAAAGATAAATCTCCACTATTCAATGCATTTGCAAACCAAGCATTTACGCCCTGCCCAGCTTCTCTATAATCATATTCGGTAGGTTTTTTGCCCAACAAAGACTTTGAGTATAAGTTGAACATTGGACCAAGATAATCAGTTGATCCATATTCGCGTATAGAATCTTTAAGATGTTTTGATGTCTTTTGCTGTTGTTCTGGAGCATCGACCTTTGTCATTACTCCATTTTCTAATTTATATTCTACTCCACCAAAAAACTCATTATTCTTCGCATCAAATTCTACTGGTTTATATCTTGGTTCTACATATGAAATATCTTTCTTCGATTGTTTTTTCTTGGATTTTCCAACTTCTCCACCTGAAGAATATCCTTGCTTTTTAAGTTCTGGATCATCATCACGCAATCCAAATGCTTTTAACGTATTATATGATGCTTCATATGCAGCCCATCCAGCAACTCCACCAGCAACAAGACTACTGAGAGCAAGAGCAATAGCAGCAGGAATTCCAATTCCAGTAAGACCTAATGCACCAGCACCAGCAACAACCGCAGATGCAGCTGCACTACCAGCAGAAATTCCAGCAAGAGTGGAAATTATTACGTTTATTGCAGTTTTGCGATAACCTTGCTGAAACAATCCACCAACTTCAAACATGGTTGGAATAAGTAACAGCAATCCAAGAAGACCACTAGACTTTAATCCTTTTAGATTTTTTATTCCTTTTGGAACTTTTGGTAATTGCTGAGATCCTCCAGTTACTTTAGGACCAGTACCAGGAAATCTAAATCCTCCTTGTTTACCGCCTTGAGTTACAGTTGGTCTGTTTCTAAGTGGATTTCTTATGTTTGGTCTACCAGCACCGCCTCCACCACTAGTCGTTACTTTTGGTCTGCCGCCTCTTCCTGGTCTAGGTTTAGGTCCACCTTTGGATTTTCCTCTACCAAAAGGATCGAGAGGATTGATTCCTGCCATCATAGCAAGAATCGCCAAATTCATTACAGTAGTTATAGTGTTTATAAATCCATCAAAAACTTTTAGTCCATTATCGCCAAAGATTTTACCAACTCCAGATCGTGACCAATCATAAAGTTTTACTCCCCAGTCAATAAAAGTTACCAATCCATTCAATATTTTTCCAGAAAAATCTATAAAGAAATCAACTGCCGAAGCTAAGGGTTTTAATATTTTTGTGATGGTTGGAATATGTTTAAGAAGTTTTAAAGTTGCCCAACCCAAAAACATGTTAACAAAAAAGTCAAGTATTCCACCAAGTAATCCTTGACCAGGAACTCTTACTTTTCTCTCTTTATTTCCTGTCAGATCAACTGATTTTTTCTTACTTTCTAAATCAGATTCTCTTTTATTTCTTTGAAGAACTTCTTCTCTTCGTATTCTACTTTTTTCTGCCTGCTGCTCCAAAATAAAATTTGATTTAATAATTCTATCAATGGAGATTACGGTTATTTTAATCAATCTAACATTTTTTTCAAGACCATTTGTTTTAGCATTACTAGTTCTAGAACCTCCAGAACCAGAGGAAAAATTGATGGATATGTTTGATGATGGAATCAATGATGTTTTGGGACGAACCGTCATAGAACTGGTCTGATTTCTACTTCCAGTTCCTCCAGTTCCTCCAATATTTCTATTTCCCCCGCCACTTCCACCACTTAAGGCTTTTCTTACTGTGTTAGCTCTATTAAGTGCCGTAGCTCCTCTAAGAATGATTGGCAACATTTAATTAACCTCCCATTCCAAGAACATTCATTACCTGCTGTCTCGCCCAATCCCATCCTGATGGAGTTGCTTTGACCGCAGGTTTATCATTTCCAGGAACAGGACCAATGAATTTTGGATCTCCTGGTTTTGCTGCTCCCGCGCCAGAAGCATTAACCACTGTAACATTTTTACTATTAAAAATAGGAGACATTGGCGGTGGAGCTGTTCTTTTTCCGCTAAGTTGCTGTTTGGCAAGTTCTAATTGATGTCCAGCATTAACTCTTGGGTCTTGAAGTGCTTGATTGTAATTACTATAGAATTGGCCAGTAGTAGATGAGTAATAACCTTTAGATCCAGGTTGATTGAAAACACTACCCAAAGCGACACGTCTTCTGTGTTCTATTTCACGTCCTTTTAATTTTCTACCTTTTTCCAAAATGGCTTCAAAGGTCATTCCTTTATCGAGAGCAGCTCCTCCACCACCAGCTCTAAAGAGTTCTAGTTGTTCTGTGGACATTTTAGGAATAACTTTTCCCTTTGAAGTTGTTGACAAGAATCCTTTGCCAAGATCATGTCCAAGTCCTATCGGTTTTAAATTAGTTAAACCTTTATTTTGACCAGTTGCTAAGTATGCAGATCTGTTCATTCTAAAAGCATTAAACAATTCTCCAATAGGATTTCCTTCCTTTTTGCCCTGAAGAATTTGAGCGAAATTAACTATATGCTGACGTGCTTGCTTATGGTACCCTTCTGGCGTTAATTCCGAAGCATCATAAGATTCTCCAGAATCAACTCTTGCCCTTCCCTTGGAATCGACATTAAAATGGAATCTACCAAAAGCGAGGTTTGCCATTTTATTTGGGAGCAATTTATCATATAACGCTTGTCCTAATTGAGTATTTCCAACACTACTATGACCTCTTCTTTGAGCTTCCATCATTGCAGGTCTCAAGTATCTTCCCATAGATCCTTGATCTTCAATTCTATAAAATCTTCCAAGGGGACCTGCCAATCCTTTCAAAGCCATTTCTCCACCTGTTATTGTGGCTCCAAAATTTTTAAATCTTCCGGCAGTAATTTTCTCGACAAATTTTTCCGATTGTTCAGTCTTTAGTAATTCAAGGAGAGGATTTCTAACAAGACCTTTATTTTGGATATCTGCATATGTATTCTGAAGGAATCTTCCTCCTCTAGATCTATCTAAGAATCTTTGAAGTAAATTTCTTTTTCCAACATTTTTATATAAGTCATGACCAGGTGCGAACATTCCCTGAATTCGATCATTGTCAGATCTAAATTTCTTTTCTAGTTCATATGTCAATCCTTTTCCTTCTGGATTAATTAAACCCTGTTTAATTCTTTCTTCTGTCAGTTTAGCAATCGCTTTCTCTGCTTCACTTGCTTGTGATGCTTTCTTTTCTAATCCTGCTCCATAAAGAGCGAGTGGATTATTTGTTGCTAACCATTTTACAGTGTCTCTAAATGCTGGACCTGCATTATTTCTAATTCCCTCTGCTAATCCAAGAATACCACTACCCAATGAACCTAAATTTGATCCAGGTCTGCCAGGTCTGCCACCTCCGCTTCTTCTTGCTGAAGTATTTTCTCTCGTTACTCTAGTATTTTCCTGTAAAGCAGCGGTGTTTCTATCTATTTTCTTGCCAAGAAAAGTTTTATTTAATGTGGATTCATGACCAACTATATGTTTAGCACCTGGAATGAACCTGTGAGCCAATTTAACAAGATCACTGTCTCTATTAATTTGATCTGGATATCCACCTGCGGGAGATCCAAAACCGGAACCTCTATTTCTTCTGTTAATATATCCACCACCAGCGGCATATGTTAATCCGCTTAGTTGCCTTGGTTTGTTAGTTCCTCCTCCAAGAGAATTAAGTTGTGCAAGAACATCTGATCCAAGTAAATCAACTGCACCTTTACTCATGACGAATTCGCCAGGAGATAACATTGCAGGAACAGTGTCAGTTCCTACAGGTCCAAAACCATAACCAATATTACTAAAGTCTACACCAGGAACAAGACCACCACCACTAAGTCCAAATCCCTCTCCACCTTTATCATCGCCGGTCAATCCTGGAAATACTTCAGGACCCCAAGCACCAAAAGTAAATAACCCAGCAGCAGCTCCAAGTTTTCCAGCCGCGCCAAAACGACCAAACCGCGCAGCTGCAGCAAGTCTAGGAGCAAGACTTAATAATTTAACTGTAAATCCGCCCAAAACTGAAATTAATTTTCCAGCAAATCCGACTAAACCTGTTCCAAATCCTAAAGCGGCTGCTGCAAATACAGGCCAAAAATTACTTAAGAAACGGAATGTATTTGTTAATTTTTTTCGATTGTTTGGATCAGCCATCCAATCAATCAGTTTAATAAATATTCTCCCCAAAAACATGTTAACGAAGAAATCAAGAATTCCGCCAAGTATGTTTTTTACTGGACTAAGTATCCTATCTACAACTTTTTTTAATGGGTTAAATTGTTTTGATTCTAAACTACCTTCTCTCTTCGATCTTCTTTCTTTTTCTAATCTTCTATTCTCGCCAGAAGTTCTATTTCTTAAAAAACTTTGTTGTGCTTTTAATGTGCCAAGAATAGAAGTTACTGATACAAGGATACTTGCAACATCAGATTCTAATTGTGGAGAATATTTACCTCCACCTCCAGCAATAGTGATAGCAGTAGTTTTTTCTTTTGCCGGAGATAATTTTCTTACTGGTTTAGATTTTGCTGCTTGTTTAGTTGCAGGTATTCCTCTTAATGTAGATGTTGTTATTTTTTTCTTCTTAACTTCAAATCTACCTTTATCTTTTTTTGATCTTACTCTTCGATATTCATCAAGCAAAAGATCTGACTCCTCTGTTGAAAGTTTGGTCCTAGGCATTCTTGCCTTTACCATTGCTTCTTTCAATAAAGTCAAATAAGTTTCATAGTCAATGTCAAAAATATCCTCAAGACCAATTATCCTGAGGATTCTTTCATCAATAGTTTCTTTTTGCTTCGACCTAGAAACGGGCATTTGTTTGCTGCTGCTCTGCTTTAAGATTTTCTTCTTCTACATGCTGTTGGAGGAGAGCGACATAAACATCTCTTTCCCACGGAATCATATTTTCAATTTCCGTTAGTGAATATTTATGATACTGCATGAGAGAAAAGTTAAGTTTAAAGTATGCAGTTAGGTTCATATGAACCATACCTATCCGAAAAAACTTGCTAATCCCTCAAGAGTGACTTCACTTTCAACTTTAGTTACAGGGTTGAATACCTTTAATGTATGAGAAAGTTTAGGCATGGTTTCAAAGAATCTTTCAACACTCTTGAATTGTGATGAATTCATAGAGTCAAGGAAATCTGAAATTTCTTTCTTTGTGCAATCACCTGCAGCCCAAACATCATCTTCAGAATAAATTTTATCTATACATGAACTAATCATTTCAAATGATTGTTCCATAACATTTTTATTGCCTGGATCAAAGTTGTTTTGAATGAATTGATCCAAAGAAGGATATTTCATTTCCATCATCAGATCATCACTAATCTTTATTTTATTTGTATGATCATCTGATTTTTGGACTTTAATATCTTCCAAACTAATTTTGGTCAGAACTTCAGTTTCTCCATCATCAGGACAGATAATGTTTACTTCAACTTCTTCACCAACAGACTTTCCACGAATATTAAGGAACAAATATTCTATATCAAATGTTGGAAGAGTTTCTACTTTGATTCCTTTTGTATGAATACAATTTTTAATCACGCTTTTAAGAGCATTTGTAATTTGTTTATTGTCTTCACTCTCCATAGCAATAACAAGGAGTTTTTCCTCTTTCACTAGAAAAGGTCTAAACTGAATAGTTTCTCCAGTGGAAGGCAATTCAAGTTCATATGTCGGAGTTGCAATTTTTGGTAAAGGCATAATGTCCAATAACATGTCTCAGTGAAGTTATTTATGCTAGTGCCAGAAGAGGAAAGTGTCCACTGACCTGGCGCATCGGGAGATTACCGACTATAATTATGGAGTAAAGCAAATCCGCAATGAAAAAACTTTTCTTCTTTCTCGTTCTTCTCCAAGGTCTTACTTTCTCTGCTTATTTTGGAGCATGGGCTATCTATGATAATCTTGCTTTGGAGCAAGCGGTTGCCGCTAAAAGCGAACATGCAGAGATGAGGCATCGAATTAATGTTGGATTTGAAGGAGTGTGGTATCTCCTTTCAAACATGCTTGTGATTTCAGCAGTTAACGGTCTTTCTTCTAAGTCTTCTAAAAAAGAAAAAGCATAAACTAAAAGAGGGTCATTAAGACCCTCTTTTTTAATGGTTACTATTGAAGAGGTCCTATAAACTCAGAAGCACTCTTTATTCTGCCAGAACGTCCTGCTTCATACAATTCATCTAGAGTCTGTTGAGAATTCAATCCACTTGCACTCAGTCCAGATAACCCATTTGTATTATATTGAGAATTTTGGAAAAGATCTACTATTTCTTTTTGATATGGTTGTCCCCATTCAGAAACAAGTTTTCCATTTTCAGCGGTCCAAAGATCCAGAGCAGCACCATTACTGTATGATAAATCTTGAATTCCTGCTGTAAGATTTGGTTTTTCTGGAGCTGATTTTGCAGTTTTTTCTCCAGGAACTTGATTGATGTTATAGCGGATATAGCTAAAGGTTACCGAGCATTTTAATACATTTGGAGATTCATAAGATAATGGCATAGATGCTATGCTGGTAGGATATGCGCCTATAAATTCGTAAGTCAAGTTGGTCTTATAATTTCTTTCAAACTTATTGACTCTTAAAGTGCCATAGTAATCATCTGGGTACTTTGCTGCATAGAAATGATTTCTATTTCTAGTGCTGTTATCTCCTTCCGTGCTTTCATTTCCAATATATCTCATCCAAGATTCAAATAATCTAATCACCGAATATGGAGATTGAATATCAGCGACGACATAAAAAGTTAGATCAATATTTCCATCATAATTTCTTCGATAAACATGTCTTTCAGTCACGCCAGTATAATCACTATTAAGTTCATGAGTGGCGAATGATGAACCAGGAAGAGATGCTTCATTGCAAGCTAATTGAATATTTTCTTGCACTGAACCCCATATTATTCCATTATTTTTCAAATATTCATTCAACGTAATTTCTTCGCTACCTTCAGTTTTTGCAGGCAACCCAATATAAACATTATAATGAGATGTCTGTGCGGTGTTTAAGATAGCTTTAGTAATTTGTTCTACCGATTTAGCGGGCATTTATAAATAGATTTTTACGTATATATTATGTATAAGACCTATGGGGAATAGCAAGAAAAGCATATACGTTCCATCCTATCCCAAAAAATACAAGGGCAACCCAAATAATATAATATGCAGAAGTAATTGGGAAAGAAAATTTTGTTCTTGGTGCGATCTAAATGAAAATATTTTAGAATGGGGGAGTGAAGAGTTTTGGATTCCATATAGGTCTCCGATTGACAATAAAATCCATAGATACTATCCAGATTTTTTGATCAAGGTAAAAGAATCTAGTGGAAAAACAAGAACATACGTGATTGAAGTAAAACCAAAGAAACAAACAATCCCCCCAAAACAAAGGTCAAGAATTACTGAGTCTTATATTTTTGAAGCAAAAACTTATGCGGTGAATCAGGCAAAATGGAAAGCTGCTAAAGAGTTTTGTGCTGATAGACGAATAGAATTTAAAATAGTAACAGAAGACGATCTAGGTGTCTAATGAATCGCATCGAACCCATAATACAAGAGTTAAACGCATCACAAAATCAAGATGATCAGATGGAAATGATCATCGCAACTTTAAATATAGAAGTTTTATATCCAGAGCCAGGAAATTATTATACATTCGTATATCAACCAAAAACCCCTAATATTGAATATGACGAATTTCCGTTGATTGCATGTACGGAATTATTTAATTGGGGATTCAGAGGTTTGAATTATCATTGGAGACAAATGAGACAATATACATGGGAAGAAGTGATTGGAAAACTGCATGTTGTAAATTACGATGAACTAGATGATTTGGTCTCAGTTCAGTATGGCAAGTTCCGTCTAAATAAGTAAACAAGTTAATTTCTAAAAAGTGGCGAAGAAAGAATTAACAAGCGATCCTGCAAAAGCAAAAGTTGGTAGTGATGTTATAGAGTATGCTGCTAAAGTACAGTATGATGTTGATGATAGTGGAGTAATAGTACCAGGATCATTGAAACACACCCTAGTCAAACGTGGTGGTCTTTTTACTGGACTATTTGGAGATGAAGTTCTTGCTACAAGTATAGACGGTGGTAATAAATGGCAATTTTATGATAAGGATGGCAAGGCTGTTAAAGCTGGAGATACTAATGCAGTATTGTCGGAAAAATTTCAATTATCATTAAACGGAAATGACAAAAATAATCAAGCGTTTAAGCAATCAGTAAAGAGTGCTATAAAACAAACAGCAGATAAAGCTGGGGGAGAATTTGCAAATCCAGAATTGCAAAAAGAATTGACAGGAGAAGGAGAATATTCAGAAAACCAAAATGGCGGATCTATTGATATAGAGAATAATGATTTTTTTGCTCCATCCGCAAGTGTAGGAGATAATTATGGATTGCCTGGTGCTGGAGCAGTACCTTTAAAATATCCACTAAACATAAGTGATAAGCAAGATCATTTGGAATTTAGAATGATCGAATATTCTCCAAGAAAATTAAAAGATAAAGTTTCAGGTATCGGTGGTCTCAGCGGATTTGATGATAGAAGAGACCCATATACCGCCGAAAGCAAAGGAACAGTAATTCTGCCAATTCAAAGTGCGGCTGCAGATTTGAACCGAGTCAATTGGCAGGAAAATGAAATGGACCCAATAAAAGCAGCACAAGCGGATATATTTTTAAAAGGTTTAAGAAATCCTGGAGAAGCAATTGGAGACATAGGAAAAAAAGCAGAGGAAGCTTTAGGGAGTGCAGAAGGAAGATCAGATGTTCAAAAAGCAATTGCATCGATCTTTTCATCAGCGGCGACCAAAACAGATAAAAATGCAATCTTATCAAGAACGACAGGATCTATTATAAATCCAAACTTAGAACTTTTGTTCAATGGACCATCTTTAAGAACGTTCACTTTTACATTTAGAATGTCTGCTAGAAATAAAACAGAAGCCGAAACCATCAAAAAAATTATTTTCTTTTTCAAAAAAGGAATGGCAGCAAAAAGAACAAAAACAGGATTGTTCTTACAATCGCCAAATACTTTTACTGTTAGATATGTGAGCAAAAATGAATTGCACCCTGGAATGAACAGAATTAAAGAATGTGCTTTGGTCCAATGTTCAATTAATTATATACCTGATGGAACATACTCATCACACTCAGATGGAAATTTAACCGCATATGAAATGAAATTAGACTTCAGTGAGTTAGAACCTATATACTTTGATGATTATGATGAAAAGAACGCACATCCAATCGGATATTAAAAATGCCAAAGACCTATTTTAGAAATCTTCCCGATTTTTCTTATGTCAATAGACTTTCTGATACCAAAAACGTATCAGAATATATTAACGTAAAAAACTTCTTTAGAAGAGCAAAATTGAGACCAGATATTATAGGAAACTCGGCTTTCTTTGAAACTTATATTATTCTTGGAAACGAAAGACCTGATAATGTAGCATATAAGTTTTACGACGATTCTAATTTAGATTGGATTGTTCTTCTATCTAATAATATTTTAAACATTCAATCAGAATGGCCATTATCCCAAAATGAATTTGATCGTTATTTATTAGAAAAATATGGATCATATGAAAATATAGGTTCGGCTCACCATTACGAATCAAAAGAAGTTAAAAATAGTATTGGTGGAATAGTTCTTAGATCTGGGTTAAGGGTAGAAAGCAATCATAGCATTTCTTTCTGGGACATTCGCCTTCAAAGTTACGTTACTGTAACTGATTGTGCAAAAGAAGTTACAAATTACGAATATGAAGATAATATCAACAATAAAAAAAGAGAGATATACATTCTAAAACCAGAATATCTCAGGGTAGCTCTTGATGATATAGAATCTATTTTACCATATAAAAAAGGTACTACTCAATATCAGAGCAGTACCTTAAAATCAGCAGATAATATTAGATTATATCAATAATCAAGCATCAGCAAGTTTTTGGAAGTAACTCAGAGCATCATCTTCATCTTCACTAGAAGATGAAAGGTTGTTGAGTTGTTCGCTCAGATCATCTGGCAGTTCAGACTTCTGAGAACGTGAAGAGAAATCGGGAGCGTAGGACCCACGATCATTGTCCTCATCATCAGTCTCTTCGTCGTAACGAGAAACAGAAGAACTCTTCTGTCCAAGAACCATCTGAAGACGATTCTCAAGTTGCTCATATGATTTGAACTGATCAGGAGCAGTCAGAGCAGTCAGAGAATACTGCTTCTTCCACAATGCTTCCAGTGCATCATCATCGTCCAGGAGTGGAGATACTGCATCAAATTCAGAGTTATCATAATTCCAATAACCTTGAACTTTCTTCAACTTCAGTTTGAAGTTAGCACCTTGCCAAAAGTCAAAAGGATTGATTGGAGTTTCATCTTCAAACTCAGGTTGCATTGCTTCCATGATCTTATCAAAGATCTTCTTGCCGAACTTATACAGGAAAACTTTACCCTCATTATCGGGATTTGCTTTGTCCTGAACAACATAAATGTTTGCATAGTAAGAAAGCTTGCGCTTCTGTTTACGAACAGTGTCTTTATCAGCATCGCTTCCACTGTTCCAGAGTTCACGGTTGTGCTCAGAAACAGGATCTTTCTGACCAACAGTAGTCAGAGAGTTTTCAATATACCAACCTCCAGGACCTTGAAATGCATGAGAATACATTTTTGCCCAGGGGAGGTCTTCGCCTTCAGGAGCAGGCAGGAAACGGATAACAGCATAACCGTTACCAGCTTTGTCCATCTCTGGTTTCCAGAGACGTTCATCTGCACCGCCAGAAGTAGTATTCATCTTCTCAACTTCTTTAACCAACTTGGCAGTCAAAGAACCAAGAGAAGATTGCTTTTTCAGATTTGCGAAAGACATTCGGATTACCTCGGATTTGTACGGATTTGGCTTGTGTGTACTTCGTTATTCTACAGGTCTGAACCTGTTATGTCAATCTGTTTTCTCATGCTCGCCAACATATTAGACATATTAGTAAACACTGCGTTCATATCAACGTCAGCGGGCGCTCCCATCATTTTGGCAGATTCGACAATTTGATTTTTCATTTCAATTGCTTCTGGATCGTCAGAAAAACTAAGACGAGCATAGAGAACTTTTTGCTTGTCTAGAAGTCGATCAAGCAGATCGACATGTGACAATTTATCATCTTTAGTCATATGAGGAAATTTAAAGACATTTCTATAAATTTCTTCTTGCATTTCAGAAATTTCTGTCATTTCTGATCTAACAATATCGGAATCGAAAAAACTCATGCTACTCCAAGAACAATTTCTTTTAAAATCTTTTTATAACGAAATACATCGATATTTAGGAAGGAAGAATATTTTTTTATTCTCAAACTTACGGTTTCCCACACTGGATCTTGAATATTAGCATCAAATTCTTGTCTGTATCCAAGTATTTTATCCAAGATCACCATAGATTCTATTGAGACCTCTCCACCCAAATACTTTTTCAAAATAATTGGATGTCCACTTTTCTTTGAAAATATGGAATCTAAGTCTTGATTTGCAAGGATATTGTCCATTTCATTTTTGAAGATATATGAAAGAGATTGCGTCCTTCTCTTCCATTCCGTATATCTACTTTCACCTTCACGAATAATTTCTCCAATCCAAAGTTTTCCTGGATCTGTGCAGGAAATAAAATTTGATAAGAAGAATTCAATAACTTCTTGATCTGATTTGTTTCTGGCTATTTTTTCAAACCAAAAACGATCTTTACGTTTATAAAAAGATTGTACAGTGGCACGACTCTTTCCACAATACTTATGATAATCATATTTGTCTTTAGTAAAATGATTTTTTAAAGACAAATAACAACGGTAGGCATCAACTGGCATCACTTTAAAAAATCTTACAGGGGTCAAATTTTTGCCGGAATTTTTTTCGCCCAAAAATGGATTAAAAGGGCAATTTTGCTCTGGAGGTCTTCTTCAAGAAGTTTAGTTCCATTGCTTCGTACTTTAGTTTCTCTTTAAGAGGTTTAGAGATGAGCTTAGGAACAGACTCCAGATCAATAGAATGCAAATCACAAAAATGAATGATCGCATCAATATAATTCATATTGGCATCCAATAGAACAAGAGACTCAATCTCTTGAGCAAATTTGGAGGGACAGAAAAATTTACTCTCTAGTGCTTTTTCTAACTCATTCTCCATGGGTTTGATTAGTGTTGTGATGTACAAATTCTTTAATATAACGTACTAATAACTTAATATAATCCCCTTTGTTTCTTTTGTCAAATACTTTTACTTCACCACTAGGAGTAACCATAAGTGTGATAAGTTTTTTTACAGTAATTCCTGTTAGTTCATAATAAGCAGCAGCATAAAAAGTTTCCTGAACAAAATAGTTCTCTAACCACTTTTCTGGTTTGATCTTTTCAGATGTTTTAAAGTCGATGACCGCCAACTCTCCTTCGTACTCTGCTATGCAGTCAACTCTACCAGCCAATCCAAGGTATTCTGAATAAAGGGTTCTTTCAATGGCATGTATGTTATTTATCTTATCTAAAAAAGGCTTTGCATGATGAAACATAATTTTAGAAAGAGGACGATAGTCATCCCAGTTCAGTTCTTTGTTCTCAAGATACGCCTGCGCTACTTCGTGGAAATCAGTTCCACGCGCAGTTGCTTTTTTAGTGATACGGTTTGCCTCTTCAATACCAACTCGCTTACGCCAGTCAGCAAAGATCTGTCGATTATAAAAAGAAGTTACAGATGTAATGGATGGAACCCATTGTCCATCAGGAAGATTGTACAAACGGATTCCATTAGTTTCTTTTTTATTTAATTCAAGATCACCTAGAAAATTATGATGAGTAAATTGCATAATAGTATTTTACAGATTAAGTTCTGCCTTCGCAGTTAAGTATTCCTTACACAAACCAGATCTGACGATATCATCAAGACCAAATTCAACCATATCAAAAGAAGGCATAATACCAATGATTTTTAAGAAGTCCATGATTCCTGTTCTCTCAGAAGTTTTGACAAGATCTGACTGAGTTGCATCTCCACAGAACATAATTTTTGTATCTTCACCGACACGAGTAATGATACTATCAAGTTCATGGAAATTTAAGTTTTGGAATTCATCAACAATAATAATTGCTTTATCTAAGGTAGTTCCTCTAATAAATGATGTTGACCAAAAACTAATCGTATTTTGAGATTTGAGATTGCCATATAGCATTTCAAAGGCAGAGTCATCCTCCAATTCAAACATATATTTCACCATATTTTTATATGGAATTTGATAAATGTCTGCTTTGTCTTCATGGTCACCAGGAAGAAAACCAATCTCTCTAGTTGCTACAAGTGATCTGACAATGTAAATTTTTTCATATGGACTGTTGACATCCAATACTTCTTTCAAAGCATTGTACAGAGTAATGAAAGTTTTTCCTGTACCAGCACATCCATAAGCAACGATATTTTTTCCGTCACTATACGAATCAAAAAGACTTTCTTGATTTTGTGTTAGAGGTTCTACTTCTCTCAGCAAATCCAAATTAATTGGTTTCTTCTTTTTTTGTTGTCTTGCAGTTAATCCAATTCCCGCAGACTTATTCAGGGTTCTTTTTCTTCTTGTCATAATTATACAGGCTTAACTCTCGATCCAGGAACTTTAGATGCTTTGTGCAATACATCATTCCATCCAGGGTGTTTAACCCTGAGTTTGTCATAGACTTCTCCAATCTCACCGCTATATGGTGCGGTAGATGGATCAGACCAGTCTCGGTCCCAATCAGGATTATCAAGTTTCCATTGATCCCAATCATGAACGCTCATTACAACGTCTTTTTGTTCACCAGTTTGTTTATTAATAACAGGATAAGTAGCCATAATTTTAACTATGATTGAGTATTTATTTGATCCATTCTAATGCCTCTGCAACAGCAGGAAACTGTTCGCAGAAGATAGATTTAGCACCATTCGCAATATCCATATGTTCCTTCTGTGTACCATGACCAGACCGCAGATCAATATAATGGATCCATGACCGAACTGAGCCAGTCATGTAGAGTCTGGTGGGAGTTGCCAAAGGAAGCACAAAACGAGCACACTCCTTTGCAATTCCGTCATCAAGCATTTTCTGATACAGATTCATTGCTTCTTTGAAATGATGTTGCATCAGAATCTCATACTTCTGAACAGTATAAGGATCTACATCATCAATACTATTCTGACGATTCTTAGTATCTTGCCTACGCAGTTCTGGAAGTGGAATAGTATCACCCAACAAAGAACTATCAGCATACCGTTGTGAAAATTCTTGATATGTGAACGAACGGTGCCGGAGCACTTGAGCTGCGATTCCTCTAGTAGTATTGATCTCCAGAGTCATTGTTGCTTGTTCAAAGATACTCCAGTGTTGATGCGTAATGCAGTAACGGAGAAGTCCAGAGAAATTTTCATTCTCTTGATTATTTGGGTTACTCACACGGGCACAATATGCCATGTGCTTCTCTGCATCAGGAGTAACAGAAATAAGTTTTACTGCAGTCATTCGCATTCATGTCCTTTGTTGAATTGTTTACGGCACTTTTTCAGTTCTTTGAGTTCCGTTTTAATTTGTTGATATGATTCTTCTGGAGTGATTCTTCGTGACATCTCCAAGGCAATAATCATATCGACTCTTGTCCCAAAATGTTTTAATGCTTCTTCGAAGCAATTTAAAGATTCATACATACTCTTTACTAATCAGGATATCCGTCATCATCATAAAAAATTTCATCATAATCCGAAATAAAATTCTGGTTACCAATATACTCATCTGATTTTGTTACATATGAATCTATGTCAGAATAAACTTCAGATTTAAGACAGTCTACAAGAGACTCCAGATTTTTAATTATGAGTTTAAGTTTTTCTTTATCCATAAGAACAACGTCATCTCATACTAATTATACACAAAAAAAAGAGGGTGGTCAACCCTCTGAAGAATTGTAATTTCTTCAATGACTATTGCAAAATCCTCCTGCAAATTCGCTTACAAGACGTTTGATCATCGTCGCATTCAATTAAACAATTGTAATAATCATTAAGAATATCAGATTCTTCGATGCTCCTATCTAATGTTTTATCTAATCGTGTAACGCTTTGTCTCCAGCCAGCTAGCTGATTATGTGAAATAAGATTATGCATAATAACCTCCACGATAATTATTTGACCATAATGTAGATCGATTTTCAGTACACTTTTCTCACCCTTTAATTCTATCACTATGTATATGATTTGTCAGCAATCCTTAACAAATATTAATGCCTACTAGTTTATACCTAGACACAAAAAAGGACCCGTAGGTCCTTTTGTTTATTTACTGTAAGTATGTCCGCGATACTGAAATGTACCGTGTGTCTCCTTTGGTTCATGACTGCCTACTCTAAACTCACAACCACGGTATGTGGTGTGATAGATCTGAGCATCATGAAGAGCATTTGCTTTTTGAAGCTGCTCTTTAATCAGTTGAAGTGTGTTCATGGTTGTTCTCCTAAAGAAATGAGAATGTTAATTCCCGTTCCTTCAGTCGTTTGCGTCCCTATTTTTCAACTCCCAACAAGAATCTGAAGCAGATTCTTTAATAGTTTGAACTATTTCATTTCTAATAGGTTCAGAAATACTTTCGTTCTTTTGGGCTTTATTGATCAGAGCATTGGCTTGAGAACAAGTCAATGTTGCATAAATTAAAATTGTTGAAAACATTGGGATGAACGCTCCGTTCCGCGACTTACTTGCGTCCTATTTAATTTTAGCACCTTTGAACTACATCCTTTCGGAGTTCCAATAGCAATCGGTCTTCTCTTCTTTGATTTACTACATCGTCGTTTTTAACGATGTCCATCAGTTCCCACGCTGCGTCACAACTTATAGTCACAGGATATGGATTTTGAATAAGTCGTGGCGTCGAAACAGAAAAAAGTGGAACCCATGCTAAAAGCAAGAGTGCTTTAGTCATAGGATGAACGCATGGTTATTATACCATTACTATCTATACGTTGTCAATTGTATAATATGATACAGTTTTAGAAAAGTCCTTTCTCTTTTAGAAATTGAAGTGTTTCTTTCATATTTCCAATATGTTTTGATCCAATAGAACATTGTGGATACGTTGCTTCAGATCCAAACTCAGCACGGAATTGACGATCACTAAAATCTACTCCCAGTAGATACTCATGAAATTCTCCACCAAGAGATTCAAGGAGCATTGCCATCCGCTCGCATTCTTGGCTACCATTAGAATAAATTACTGTTGTCTGTGACATAATAAACCTTCTTCTAGTTTGGGACCATTTATATTCGGTTTCAGATCCATCTTTATGGACCACACTATATTTACTCTGATACATTATTCTGGGGAGAATAGATCACAAGGTTCGCATGGTTCACAGGGAGGACATTCTGCCAATTGTTGTCCACCAGTTCCTAGAGCATCTTTAAGTGCTTCTGTTACATCCTCTTTGAAAGAACGACGTGGGATGAACATCTCATCATCCTCATTCTTGTATTCTGGGTACTTATCTTTGAATGTGTACTCTACATCATACAGAAGAGATTGTACGATGTCGTTGATGACTTCCATGTGACCTGATGTTAATCCGTGCCATGATGTGCCAGGAAACATATCATCCTTCACACGATCTAGCAATGCTTTCTTACAGTGCCACCGTGCATCAAACATGCTAGTAAACTCTTCCCAATCTGGTTGGGATTTGAAATTAGGGATTGTCATTTGTTTTCTCCTTTAACTACATGGTCCCATGCTTTGCAGAATTTGTTATCCCAGTTTTGACAATAGGGAGGATAGAAGGCATTAAGTGCAGCAGTAGTATCTACAATGCGTTGAGCATCTGCCGAATCTACTGCTTCTTGTAATTGTTCAAGGAGGAAAGAGAATGTAGTGATTTGATTGAATGCTTCTTCCAGATCATTCATTACTGTCCAAGTTTTGTTAGTCATACTCCAATCTCATCAAGTTTCTCATTGATAATACCATTCATATCAAGTGTGCGTGGGTCAATACCAGCATCAGTACAATCCATAATAAACTCCATAAATGCACCTAGAATGAGACATGCACGGCGTTTGTCATGTTCTGTGATGGTAGTATGCGGCATGGCAACATAGTTTAGCACATGACAGTAGAGATCGTCGTAAGTCATGATTCGTTTGAGTAATACACTTTGAGATTGTCTCCACCGATATTCATGTGGTAGATCTTGCCATCATTGGTGTAGATACCAATCCACACAGCACGTCCTTCCTCCATGGTTTCGTAGTGAAACATTCTAACATCCTCTAGCACGATTTCGTCTGGGTTCTTTACAAATCTACTCATTGTCCTTTATCCAATTTTCAAGAGTTTCCATGTCTTCTTCAAAATCTTTCACATCATATGGAATAAGTTCTACTTCACCACGCTCAATTTGATCTGCCATTTCATACAGATTTTCTAAAAACTCTTTTGGTAGAGTATCATCTTCTCCCAGATAAGACCAGAAGCAATCACGGCATTCTTCATATGGATCATCATAGAACATGAGTCCATAATCTGCCCAGTTACCAGTCATCAAATCTGCCCAGTTGCGGAAAGAATGATTGATGCTTTGCCAACCAGTGAACCAACAGTGTCTGATGTAGTATTCAAACCAGTTCATAGTTGTTCTGATTGAATGTAGAACAATTCATCACGCCAGTTGCGACCAGCGATATCAAAAGTAAATCCCAACTTACCAAGAGAGAATAGGAATGAGAACAGTCTACCATATCCCATAGAAATTTGAAGATATGGAAACTCGATCCAATTACCATACTCACCAATGTCAAATGCTACCTGAAGTAGGGAATATTGTCTGGTTGTAAGCACAGTCATATAATATTCTGTGCCGTAATCTTGACGTGTGCCAAATTGAATAATTTTCATGTTGTTTTCAAATCCAGTTGAGCACGCTTGTCATAGTATTCTGCCTCACGCAGGTTATATTCACGACATTTCTCTTTATCATCCATCTCACAATAATCTATTACTGTGCCCATAGGACCTTTATTCAGTTTTGCCCATGCTTCATCTGCTTCCTTGAATTCTTCATACTTCTTACGAAGATCTTCATCCATAGTCAGTTCATACTCAGCACATACCTTACGTTGGTCTGCTTCATTCACATAATCATTAAAGACAAGAGACATAGCACCACTGCGAATAGATACGGGATCCATACCTACACACAACAGGAACTTCTCAAATAGTTTGAAGTATTGTCGGCAGTTTAGATCAGCAGCAGGTGCAGTGATCAGATAATGCTCTTCGGGGAGCATATCATCATCAATAGTAGATCCAAACCCACCAGTATAGGTGCGAGTCCAAGTAGCATCAAACTTAAGTTCAACAGTAGCTTCGTAAGTCATTCGGGTTTCACCAGAGAAAAGGAACCATCTTGGTTGTCAATCCATTCTAGCACATCACCTTCCTTCCATCCAAGCTCTTTCATCAACTCATCAGGAAATGTGATGACTCCATCATCATCAACTTTCAGTGTTGTCCGTATCATGATAAGTTTCGGCGTATGCAATAGGTTGAAGAACGTCAAGAATGTAACTCAAGTCCGCATACATTCCTTTGTAGCAAGGAACTGACTGAGGATAGTTTTGTTGATACTTTCGGACAGCAGTGAAAACTAACTTCCACTGATGATGTGTTAGGAGTTCTTTCATTGTGGATTACAAATAATAAAGTCTGCATAATTGCCATAAGTATCCTGTGCTTGCTTACAGAAATACTGTGGCGGTGGCTCTGGTATCTTAGAAAGTGTTACCAGTGCAATGATAACTTGAAAGAAAGGAAGAATCAATATAATCTTATCTCTCATTGTGGACAGGACTTGAAAAATTCACCATTAACATAGCATGAATACTGAGATTTGTCTATGCGTTCTTTTCTTGTTGGTGTTAGATAATAACGAACAGGATCTCCTACAACATAAGGAACATCTTGCAGGCATCCTGCTAGGATACATCCACTAATTAAAGTAATCATTGTTGTTCTATGTCAAAACATTTTTCAAATTTAGTTCTTAATTCATCAAGTTTTACTTGATGTTGGAATTCTAAGATGTGATCTTGTATTTCTTTTTCATCATCAGTAAATTCCATACGATATTTGAGTTTAATATCAATAAGGCGAGCCATTTCAATATAATGTTCTGATCCTTTATTAACAAACTCTTCGTAAGTCAATCTCTTTGTCTCCAATCATCTGATTTGTCTTGCTTAAACCAATCGACGATTTCATCTGCACCACTAAACCCCGTTCTATAATTGGATGGGTCGGGGTCTCCTAGTCCCATCCTATTCATAAAATCATCCATGCTTCCCTCTTCAATTTCTTGAGCAGCATAACGACGAGCTTTGTTTAACCATTCTCTAGCAGTTGTGTATGACTTAGCAAGTTTTTCTGCCCAAACCATATCTGTTAAAGATACTTCATCCTTATTTGCGATTTTTTTACAAATCGACTCTAGCCTCAGGCGGTATGTAGTTGAAAGCATGAGATTCTTCCGATAGATAGTTCTCTAGTTGATTAATCCTATAAAATTCTTGATATGCCGATTCCGAACGAATATGAAGAATATCACGAATATCATCCATAATAAAGGTTGGATCAATACCATCATCTAGGTATTTATCGATTGCCTCTTTGAGATAGCGATATCTATGCCACTCTTGTGAATAGGGTTTGTAGTGCATGATAAAAAATATACCTTTTTCAAATCATAATACAAACTTGAGCATATGTCAACGTTCAATATAACTAAGTGTGTGATTTTGTGACGAAAGTTGTTGGATAATAATATCACATCCAATCTTTGGATCACATTCTCCACAAGTGTATACATCTACAGCTGCCTTTCCATCTTCAGGCCAAGTATGAATACTAATATGACTTTCTGAAAGAAGACATATCGCGGTTACACCGTGCGGTTCAAATTTGTGAGATACCGTATGAAGAACTTTAGCTCCACTAGAAATAGCAGATGTTTCTAAAAGTTGAATAAGAAACTGTTCATTGTCCAGTCTTTCATACGAACATCCATATAGATTTAAAAGATAGTGCTTTCCCATTAGTCTAAAGGATTCTCGTTATATTCATCAATAAGTTCTTGTACCATTCTTTCAGTACCATTCATAGTTCTTACTTGAAAAACTGAACTCTTCATATATTTTTTTATCTTTTTATATTTCTTAAGGAGTTTTCCCACTTCATCGTCATCAATAATGACCTTCGCGTTTCCTCCTCCACCAAATCCATAACTCATCGTTCTCTCTTTCCTTTTTTCTTATCAGAAGAAACTTTAGCTCCCCACAATTTTGGACTTACTCTTCCATACCCAAAATCTATTTTTTGTACAGAACCAGGTCCATATGTATCATAGTACATATCAAAAAGTTTAGATGTTTTTTGGCATCTAGTCAGATCAATATATTGCACACCATCAACAATATACCAGATTAATTTCGCATCATTAGGAAATGATCTATCGTTAGCTGCCTCTAAAGTTGTTTTTTCCAAAAGGATTTCACAAGAATATTTTTTAGGGTTTGATGTTCCTGGAGTATATTCTATTCCAAAATCTGATCTATTGCTTTGGATATCCATTTTGGGTTCCTCTTTCGTTGCTACTGTCACGAACGACCGCCCCATTGAATATCTGGATATGCTTCTTTCACATTGTCATGTGAAATTTTATACTTTGACTGAAGATTTTTATCTTTAACCAAACAAAGCAACTCAGCTTCTTTAGGATGAAGTCCTCGTAAAAGGTTAATAAACATCATTTCTCTACGAATTGTAGAGAGTCCATTATTTCCACCCTGTACATAATGATAAAGATTTTGCCATTCTCTACGAAGAGAAGTTTTTCCTCTTCCATCTAAATCTTGACCTGTTGCAGATTCTCCTCCACTAGATTCTCTTGAAAGATTTTCAGAAAGAGTACCACTGTAAACAGATTGATCCTGTGCATCTCCATAGGGAACTTCTCCTTCTGGAAGCATACTAATAACAGTATCGTCAAAATTCCAAATAAAAATAGACTTTAGGGAGTTATGTTCATATTTTTTTAGAACTTCTACTTTCTTAGCATTAGAACGTTGTTTAGATGCAAGTTCTAATATTTCATACACAAAAGGATTCATTGGGAGTTCTAACGACGCTGTTGTGCTACTAGTCGTCGTCTTCTTCTTCGTAGTCGTCATAATTGTTTTCAAATCGTACTGCTAAAATTTCATCAGGAAGAATGTTGCCATTTTCATCGAACATCTCTGGATGAGTATAAACTGGCTGAGTATTATAAAAATGCTCTTTTGCTAACCATCCTACCACACCTCCAACAAAAAAGAACATTATTGAAACAAGTGTGCTAATGGTGAGAGTTACTGCTAACATCTTTTTTCTCCAGAGAGGTTATTTTTTCTTATATCCAAGAAAAAGTTAAATTTGAGATGAATCTCTCTAGAAAAAATGGAGAAAAATTTCTCAAACCCAACTTGAAATGTTTTAGGTTTTTCCCTTTTCCTCCTCTTGTTTCTAATCAGTAGTTCTACACCTCGGTCTATGTACTGAGGAGAACTGCTTTTGATATTATTTAGCGATTCTTTTTTTCCTTCCAGGTTTTCGGTCATTACTATACCTCTCGGCATCTTCAAGAATAGTGAAGAGATACTGTTTTATTTTTCTTGCTTGTGGTTTTGGAATATGTCCATATCCTTCACGAAGTTGTTTGTGTTCACTATCAGTTCCGCCTTTGATGTATTCATCAAGATCGAAAATCAGATCGTTGAGTTCTTTCGCAGTTGGACTTTGAATAAACTCAAGTATCTCTGTTCTTTTTGTATCTCGTTCTTTCAAATAATCATAAAATTTCAAAAGAAATTTTTGATCCAAAAAAGCAACGTCAATAGCACTTTCTACTATGTCGTAAATTTCATTCATTATCATCATACCACATTATTCTCTTTCAAAAATTCCATGGTTTCCGTGCATCCACCCAAATGTTCTTCTCCACAAAGAACTTGGGGAAAAGTAGAATTTACTCCAAATTTCTGATAAAACTCAGATTTGTCAAAGTCAACGTTCAATTTGTAAATCACATGTTTGAGATCACATAATTCTAGCACCCTAGAGACTTTTGTGCAATAGGGACATCCATCTTTAGAGTATACCGTGAAGTTTAAGTTTTTCATTTTTTTGTGCGTCAATCCAATGTACTAATTTATGCAGTTTCTGTTCTGTAAAAAATTCTTGTTGTTCAAACCACTCTTTCCAATCATATATTCCTTTGGATTGATTGCAGGATTTACAACACGCCACAACGTTATGTGACGTGTCTAATCCACCTCTAGCTCGTGGTACTATATGATCAATTGTTATATTGTCTCTAGATCCGCAGTATGCACATTTATCTTCCCATTTTTCCTTTACGTGCCTTCGCCAAAGTCTTTTTGCTTCCGATGATGAGAAAGCGTGTAGATTAAAGAGATAGTCTCTTGAGGAGGGAAGTAATTGCATAAGCATCTGCAACTACTATTATTTATTTTTTTGTGCTATTGAACGAATAGTCTATGGTTTAAAAACTTCTGCCCAATCCCTTTCAAAAATTTCCATTCCCTTATCAGTGAGAATATGATCATACATTTGATCAAATACTTCTGGAGGCATAGTTACAATTTCAGCGCCGCTGTACCAAGATCTTACTGCTTTATGAACACTACGAATTGATGCAGAAAGAACTTCCGTCTTTACATTATGAAGACGATACATCTCAGAAATTCCTTTGACAAGATCGAGACCATCAACAGATTGATCATCCAATCTTCCGACAAAAGGACTGACGTAAGATGCTCCAGATTTAGCGGCTAAAACTGCCTGAGCAATGCTGAAAATCAATGTAACGTTAACTCTGATATTTTGATCCGAAAGAGATTTGCAAACAGCAAGTCCTTGTCTTGTGCAAGGAACTTTAATGGTAGTTACTGCGCCAAACTTTTCGTAAAGACGCTTTCCTTCACGATACATTTCTCCCTCATCTCCAACAACTTCCATACTGATATTTTTAATACCAATATCTTTGATTATTTCGTAAACAGATTCAGGGTTTCTTCCACTCTTCTTAATAAGAGTTGGATTAGTAGTAACACCATCTATTAGTCCAGTGTTATAGCACTCATGAATGATTTGAGTGTCAGCCGTATCAAGAAAAATTTTCATATAATTGTGTGTATATTTCATGGATTATGGTCTTTGCTATCTTTGATTTTATGATAAACCCAGACGCCAAGAGCTCCCGCTCCAACGCCTATGAAACAACAGATAATCATGTGAGTAAAGTGGGTAAAGTGATTCATCCAAAGTACATTACAGATAAAGTGAATATAACAAAGATGATGACTGTAAAGATCATCAATCCTACACCCGCCCAGATAACCCAGGCAGGCATAGGTTCATAGTTGTGATTATGAGACATGGATAGTACCAATCATGCCTGCACCTTTGTGAGGAGCACACCAGTAAGTATAATCTCCTGCTTCAGGAAAAGCAATCTCAAAATCTTCTCCTGGTAACATAGCAAGACCTTCGTGTGATAATTCTGGATGATCTTCAACAATAACATTATGGGGAGGGAGCATGTTATTCACAAAATGAACTGTTTCTCCTGCGGATATTGTAACCTCTGCTGGATCAAAAATCAAGTTTCCATTTGATCCCATTTGAATATCTACCGCCCATGCAGGTGCAGCAAGAAAAAGTGTAGCCAGAAGTGCAAAAAAGAATTTCATTAGGTATTTGCAACTACTATATCTATAAAAAAAGACTCTCCGAAGAAAGTCTTTGTCAGGATATTCGGTTTTAATTATTTTCTTAATATCAGAACCTAAATTTGACTTTTGCAGAAACTGCTGAGTTGTTGATTCCATCTTGGATTTGATGGATACCTTCAAGGAATAATGTTTCCTTATAGTCAACAGCAGCAAGCG
>Ga0222714_10000155_pt1 | contig 78926 bp, 72 predicted proteins | sample C33_3DmetaG_FD_165048 | JGI IMG/M metagenome (GOLD analysis project Ga0222714, IMG submission 165048) | Estuarine water microbial communities from San Francisco Bay, California, United States - C33_3D | ecosystem: Environmental > Aquatic > Marine > Unclassified | place: USA: California...
CTTACTGGCAGCCCCATCGCCAGTGATGCGGTCAAAGCAATCGCCAGCATTACTGGCAACAAATGAGGTTGACCGACCGTGGCGGCCAAGCCGACCGGCAGTATCAAATTGGAGACCGCACTATTTGAAATCAACGTGCTGAACACAAAGGTCGCAACCACCAACACGCACACCAATACAAACGCACCTTGGCCTACCGGCAACAGAGCAACTATCCGCGTATCCAATCCGGTGGCGCCCATTCCATAACCCAGCGCCAATCCGCCCCCAATGAGCAAAAGCACATCCCACTCCAAGCGATTGATATCCGACCGCGAAACGGCCCCATCCACCAATAATGCCACCACTGGCAGTAATGCCACCACTGCAGCCGGCAGCCCATGCAGACCTTCGCTCAACCACAGGATGACCGTGATCACGAAAATGACCACCACCCGCATTCCTCGGGGAGAAAGTTTCGCCTTGGGCAACTTAAAGACTTCTCCCACTTGGATGCTACTGGGGAATAACCGTAGCAAGAGCCAGCCGAGCACCGCGATGAGCACAACCAAAAGAGGAACCGCAAACACCATCCATTCGAAAAATCCCATCTGAATTCCCACCTGCTGCAGATAGCCGAGCGCGATTGCATTTGGCGGAGAGGCGATGGGTGTGCCCAGCCCTCCAATATTTGCTGCAAACGGAACTGCCAACAGTAGGGCTTTGCGATAGGGGTCGGTAGGATGCAATTGGGCCAATAGTGGCATCGTCAACGTAAGCATGAATGCCGTGGTAGCGGTGTTACTCATCCACATGGAGAAGAGCGCCGTCACCCCCATGACGCCATATAACATGCTTCGCCGACCAGCCACAAAAGGTCGCAACAACCAAGCCGCCATGGTTTGATCCACTTTTTGATTAACGGCAGCAGCAGCCATCACCAGGCCGGCAAAAAACAGCACTAGAATGGGATTGGCCGCAGCGGAAATTATCCCGTTAAAGCTCATACTACCAGCCCCACTGAAACCAAATCCTGACCAACCTCCCGGATTTGCCAGCAAGATGGTTTCTGCCCCGATCACCATGAGCGAAGTCACAAATAGCGGCAGTGCTTCAGTCACCCACAGGATGGCGGCCAGCACCAGTATGCCACACATGTAGGCCTGTTCACGGGGCCACCCGCCGGCCATGGCCAGGCCCGTCACCAAGATCGCGAGCGGCCCCGCCAACCAGCGACCACCTTGATTCCAACGGTTACCAGTCATGCTGACCAATTCTAAAGCAAGAACCACGGACCGCGAGCAAAGAAAAGGCGCGGAATAGTCCGCGCCTTTATAATTTGAACTGTCGGAAGTTTACCGACGGCGACGCTTGAGGGCCAATTGCGTCCCGGAGTAACGAACCAGACTCTGCAAGTGTTCGTATTGTTGAGGATCAATATGCTTGGCCTCCTCCATTTTTTCCTGGGCACGTTTCATCGCCTCTTCCACTGCGTGCTCGTCGATCTTTTCCTCGGAACATGCATGCTCGGCCAAGACCGAGACTTTATCACCGGAGATCTGGGCAAACCCTCCGCCAACCGCGAGCAGTTGCGTGGTGTTTCCCTTGGTCACCAGCAATTCGCCGTGATCCACCTGCGTGAGCAGCGGAATATGACCGGGCAGCACCCCAATCTCGCCCTCCACCGTCGGGATAACGACATTGTCCACCGTGTCGGAATAGACGCGGGCTTCTGGCGTGACGATTTCGAGGGTGAGTGGCATGGGGTAATTATTTCTTGGCGGACGATGCCAACACTTCGTCGATCGAACCCTTCATGTAGAAGTCGCCTTCAGCCACGTTATCGAGTTCGCCGTCGAGGATCATCTTGAAGCCACGAACCGTGTCCTTGACCGAAACGTATTTACCCGGTGAACCGGTGAAGACCTCGGCAACGTGGAACGGCTGTGAGAAGAAGCGCTCGATTTTACGGGCGCGATAGACCGTCTGCTTGTCCTCCGGGGAAAGTTCATCGAGACCAAGAATGGCGATGATGTCCTGCAAATCCTTGTAACGTTGGAGCACGCGTTGGCACTCACGGGCGACTTGGTAATGCTCTTCACCCACCACGGCTGGCTCAAGAGCCTTGGAAACAGAGCCGAGCGGATCAACCGCCGGATAAATACCTTTTTCCGCAATGGAACGCTCGAGCACGATGGTCGAATCCAAGTGGGCGAATGTATTCGCCGGGGCCGGATCGGTAAGGTCATCCGCCGGCACATAGACCGCCTGGAAGGAAGTGATCGAACCCTTCTTGGTGGAAGTGATGCGCTCCTGCAACATACCCATCTCGTTAGCGAGCGTGGGCTGGTAACCCACCGCAGACGGGGAGCGACCGAGCAAAGCGGACACCTCGGAACCGGCTTGGGAGAAACGGAAGATATTATCGACGAAGAGCAGCACGTCCTGGTTCTTCTCGTCGCGGAAGTATTCCGTCATCGCTAGGGCCGAAAGGGCGACGCGCATACGAGCACCTGGGGGCTCATTCATCTGGCCATACACCAACGCAACCTTGGATTTACCCAGATCCTTTTGATCGATAACGCCGGCTTCGGACATTTCGTGGTAAAGGTCATTACCCTCACGGGAACGCTCACCCACTCCGGCGAACACGGAATAACCACCGTGCGCCTTGGCGATGTTATTGATGAGTTCCATGATGACGACGGTCTTGCCGACGCCCGCACCACCGAACGCACCGACTTTACCACCCTTGGTGAAAGGGGCGATGAGATCGATAACCTTGATACCCGTTTCCAGAATTTCGGAATTGGTGTCCTGATCGGCCAGCGAAGGCGCCGGGCGGTGAATTGGATATTTCTTTTGGTAAGCCACGGGGCCGCGGCCGTCTACCGGTGTTCCGGTGACATCGAAAATGCGGCCGAGGACGCCTTCGCCCACGGGGACCGAGATCGGCGCACCGGTATCTTCCACATCCATACCACGCACCAAGCCCTCGGTGGAGGACATCGAAATCGAACGGGCAACGCCACCTCCGAGATGCTGCTGAATCTCAAGCGTGAGGTGCTCCTTCTTGCCGGAGACTTCAAAGTCCACGGTCACCGCTTGGTAAATGGGCGGGATGGAGTTATCCGCGAACTGGATGTCAACGACAGGGCCGATGACTTGGACGATTTTGCCGATGTTGCTCATGACTTAAATGCAGTGGGTAGGATTGCGGGTTTTGAAATTATGCGCCAACGAATTGAGCGGCGGCGATTTCCAGAATTTCCTGGGTGATCGCTGCCTGACGGGCTTTGTTGTATTCGAGAGTAAGGTCGTCCAGCAGGCTGGTGGCATTGTCCTTGGCGGTTTTCATCGCCACCATACGGGCGCTGAATTCCGAAGCCTTGGCTGAAAGCACCAGCTGATGGATGTAACGGTTGACGTAGAACGGCAGGAGAGCCTCGAGCACTTGCGCGGCATCGGGCTCGAACAACATTTGCCGATCATCTGTCGTGGCGGAACGCACAGTCCCGGCTTCACCTTGAAGGTTGGTGATGAAGTCGCGCAGATTGTTCAGCGGAAGAATGGGGCGAATGGTCGCCTGTTGCACCAGGGTGTTTTTGTATCGGGGATAAATGACTTCGATCGTATCCACGACCCCGTCGAGATACTGTTTGGTCATGAATTCAATCGCGACCTTCACGTCATTGAAGCTGCCGCGATCATCCACGTGAAAATCGGCGATCAAATCCCGCTTGGTGCGGGCCAGAAATTGCGTGCCCTTGCGACCAATCGCCACGAATTTGGCCGGCGTCTTGATATCGGTAACCAGCTTGAGGAGATTTGCATTCAGCGCACCGCACAGACCGATATTGGTCGTGATCAACAGAATGCCGCGGGTTTTCACCTCGCGACGGGTCAGAAAAGGATGGTGCGATTCGTCAACGCGTGAAGCCAGGGCCGCGAGCATGTCCGCCATCAATTGGGCGTAAGGACGCCCGGCCAAGGTGGCTTGCTGCGCTCGCTTCATCTTCGACGCAGCCACCAGCTCCATCGCCTTGGTGATCTGGCGGGTGTTTTTTACCGATTTGATTCGGCGGCGGATGTCGCGGGTTGAGGCCATGCGTTTTGGTTAACGAAGATCGATACTCGGCAACTAATTATTTGGCAGTGTAGCTGGACTTCCATTCGTCGCAGGCCGCCTTCAGCTTGGCTTCGATATCGTCGTCGAGCTTGGCCTTGTTACGAATTTCCGTGAGCAGCGCATCCTTGCGGCTGACAAAGTAATCTTTCAGAGAAGCCGAAGCGGCCACGACATTCTTGGGCTCAATGTCATTAAACAAGCCGTGCTGCATGCCGAAGAGCACCGAGACTTGAACCTCGATGGGCATCGGGCTGAACGCGGGTTGCTTGAAGAGTTCGACGATACGGGCACCACGGTCGAGCTGACCCTTGGTCTTGGCATCAAGATCGGAACCAAACTGCGCGAATGCGGCCAATTCACGGAACTGAGCGAGCTCACCCTTGAGCTTACCACCGACCTGCTTGGTGGCCTTGATCTGCGCGGCGGAACCTACGCGGGATACGGAGAGACCAACGGAGACGGCGGGACGGATACCTTGGTTGAAAAGATCGGTTTCCAAGAAGATCTGACCATCGGTGATCGAAATCACGTTGGTCGGAATGTAAGCGGACACGTCACCAGCCTGCGTTTCAATGATCGGCAAGGCCGTCAAAGAACCTTTGCCATCGAGACGAGCGGAACGCTCCAAGAGGCGCGAGTGGAGATAAAACACATCACCCGGATAGGCTTCACGACCGGAAGGACGCTTCAAGATCAGGGAAATCTGGCGATAGGCGACCGCATGCTTGGAAAGGTCATCATAAACGATGAGCGCATCCATGCCATTTTCCATGAACCACTCACCCATGGCGGCACCGGAGAAGGGCGCGAGGAATTGATTGGCCGGATTGTCGGCGGCGGGAGCGGTAACAATGATCGTGTATTCGAGTGCACCCGCGGCCTCGAGGGCGGACATCGTGCGAACGATGTTCGAATTTTTCTGCCCAACGCCGACGTAGATCGAGTAGACGGGACGGAAGTCTTTGTCGCCACTGGCGATGCCGACCTTGTTCATCTTGGCCTGATTGATGATGGTATCAATCGCGATGGTGGTCTTGCCCGTGCCACGGTCACCGATGATGAGCTCACGCTGACCACGACCGATCGGAATCATGGAATCGATAGCCATGATACCCGTGAAGAGCGGCTGGGAAACGGATTTTCGGACGATAATACCCGGGGCGATTTTTTCGACCGGATAGGATTCCTTCGACTCGATCGGTCCCTTGCCATCAACGGGATTGCCGAGCGCGTCAACGGCGCGGCCGAGCAGCGCTTTGCCCACGGGCACGGAGAGTAGTTTGCCAGTGGTGTAAACTTCGTCGCCTTCCTTCAGCTGGGAAACGTCGCCGAGCACCACGCAACCGACTTCATCTTGCTCAAGATTGAGCGCGATGCCGATGGCGCCGCCGGGGAACTGCACCATTTCGTTATACATCACGTCGGAGAGGCCGTCGATTTTGGCGACGCCGTCTGCGACGGTCCGGATAGTGCCGGTGTTCTTCTTAACCGCCTTGTTGGAAAGTTTGGCGATCTGTTGTTCAATTTGTTCGAGGACGGTGCTCATGGCGCTTGCGGGAAGGGTTGGGTTTTCTGAAAGGGATTAAACGGCGGAGAGTTGCTCGAGTTGGCCGGCGATGGAGGCTTCGTAAACGTCATCACCAATGCGGAGACGCAAACCGGCGATCAGGGCTGCGTTGTGCACGGCCGAAGCGGTGACCTGACGCTTGTATTTTTGCGTCAAGGCTCCCTCCAAGCTGCGCAGGACCCCATCCTTGATCGATCCGGCGTGTTCCACGATGGCACTGCTCTTCGCCAGTTCGCGGGTGATGTATTGTAGATAGGCTTGCAACACCATGACCGGATTGGCCGGCTGGTGTTTTTCGACATAAGCCAAGACACCACCCACCTGCGCAGCATCAACCACCCCGTTGACGAGGCTCATCTTAAAGAGCTGGCGGGCGAGTTGCTGGGCTTGCTTGTGGTGGGCGGCCATGACTTGTGAAATAGGACTTAGACGACGTTCAGTTCGCGAGCAGCAGATTCATTGTAAGCGGCGCGATCGGCATCCGAAAGCTGCTTGGCCAAGACGCGTTCGGTCGTGGCGATGACGAGGCGGGCGATTTCTTCGCGAGCTTCAGCTATGGTCTTGCGGCGTTCGAGTTCGATCGCCTGCTGGGCCTTGACCAACAGGTCATTGGCCTTGGCAGTGGCTTCCTGGGTTTGCTTATCCAGAAAGTCTTTCGCACTGGCGCGGGCTTCGTTGATGATGGCGCCAGCCTTGACTTGGGCCTGTTGCACAATCGCGGCGCTCTCCTGATGGGTAGCGTCGAGCTTGGCCTTCATCTCTTCGGCATACTTGAGACCGGATTCGATCTTGGTCGCACGTTCGTCCATCGCCGCGATGGTCGGCTTGATGGCAAACTTGTAGAGCACCCCCATGACAATGAGGAAGCTGATCGCTTGAATGACGACGTAGTTTACCTGCAGACCATAGGTGGACTGCAGACTGGACTCAGCAGCCGCATGGGCGGCTTCAACGGTGGCGATCAAGAGTGGCTGCATGGTGAAAGGGAAATGGTGACGCAGGGTAGCTGCGCCACCGGGTTGGAAAACGTATCTCTAATTACTTGGCGAGGAACAGCGCGAGAATACCGAGACCTTCGGCGAGCGCCATACCGATAATGGCCTGCACGAGGATCTTGCCGGAAGCGCCGGGATTGCGGCCCACTGCCTCAGCGGCCTTTAGACCAATGAGACCGACGCCGAGAGCGGCACCGAGGAGACCAAATGCGCTGGCGATGTTGCCAGTGAGTTCAGCGATTGTGAGGATCATGATGTTTTGTTTTTGGTTGTTGGGTTTCCGCCGTGCGCGCACTGGGCACGCTCCCGACGGGAAAGGGTTTTAGTGATGCGCCTCCGCGCCGTGGGCTTCGTCGTGTTCGTGGTCATCACCGTGATTACAGAGCAAACCAATGTAGACCGAGGTCAGCAGGGTAAAGACCAAGGCCTGAATCAGGCCGACCAGCAGCTCCATGAAATAGAAGATGAAGAAAAAGCCGGTGCCGTGCAGCAGATTTTCGCCACCAAATACATTGCCAAACAAACGGACCGAAAGAGTGAACGGGCGTATAGCTATCGAGAACACTTCGATAAAGCCGACGATGATAAAGACGAGTGCGAGGATGGGATAGAGCCAGCCAGGGGTGTCGTTCTTGTCCGCCTTGTTGCCGAACAAGTCCCAGAGAATCAACTTGGGACCAGCAATCTTGAAAACAATGATGGCCCAAGCGCCAAAGGATATCGCCGCCAATGCAATGGTTCCATTGAAGTCCGAATTGAAGGGACGGATAAAGGGTTGGGTGATGATGAAATGACCCTCGGCATCATAGTGACCCATGCCGATTGTTCCGACCCCGGGAATGAGCCCCATCCAATTGTGGAATAAGATGAAAAGAAAGAGCGTCACCAAAAGCGGGAATGACATTGGAAAGGCTTTCTTTCCAACGATCGGCTCAAAGAGTTCGCGCAAGGCTTCGATCAGTGACTCCACGACAGCCTGCCCTTTGCCTGGCAGTAGCTGGGGCTTACCCACCAACTTCAAAACCAAAAATACCAACAGAGCAGAAATTACCCAACCGGTAATCATACTATTGGTCAGCGCCCAACCGTGCCCGAAATCAACCAGTTTGGCGGCACTTGGATCCACGCCTTCGCTAGCCAAGGCAGAGATGCCCGAAGCGATGAATGTGAGGCCGAAAGTGGCGAGTTTGGTGACTCGTGACATGGTAGCGTGGAACAAAAAGAGGATTGGAAAGGAAATAGCTAGGGAAGCGCTCCTTTGGGCGTCAACCCTCTAAAGTAGGTATGTGACTGCCTGAAGCGATAATTAGTGACCAAGGGGCACGCTATCCATGGTTGCTTATGCCTGATCTGTGAGGGCCACGACAGAGGATTGATAGTCAAGGGCACGATTTTGAAAAACCGTGGGTTGCTCAAAGGGCCAGGGCTCATTGACCAAATTCCAACGGGATGATGCCTGGAAAAACCCCGCAGCCTCCTCGAAATAAGGGCCATGATCCGTCCGGAAATACAACCGGGCTCCCGGCGCGGACTTCGTCGCCAGTAAATCGAGAAAATCAGGCCTGATCAGGCGATGTTTGTTATGTCGCCTTTTCGGCCATGGATCAGGGAAAAGAACGAAAATGTGCTCCAAAACGTGGTTTTTCGGCAGATTTTCGACCAACATTCGCGCTTCTGTGAGCAAAAAGGCCACATTGGGCAGTTTTGCCCGGCGGGTCTTTTTTTCTGCACGTTCCAAGCGGTCGCGGATGATATCTATTCCTAAGCAAAATTCGTCCGGATGGGTCGCGGCATAAGCCGCAAGATAATGCCCATGCCCACAGCCTATCTCGAGGGTCAGTTTACTGGGCTGGTTACGCAGCACGACTTCGAGCTGTGATAGCAGCTCGGCCCGACGGGTCGCGGCGACAGCTTGAGCCAGTTCAAGAGGCATGATGCCAAGGCGCTAGGTTGCCACTAGGCGCGGAGCAAGCCCGCACTTTGCTTAGTCACGTTGTGGCAGGGTAAAATAGAATGCACTCCCCTGTCCCGGCTGGCTTTCCGCCCAAACCCGGCCGCCATGCAACTGCACGATATGCTTCACGATACTCAAACCAAGTCCGGTGCCGCCCTTCTCTCTCGAGCGGCCTTTATCCACCCGATAGAATCGTTCGAATATGTGAGGCAAGTCCTCGGCCGGAATCCCCCACCCATTGTCCCGCACACAGATCTCGACTTCCTTCTCACGCAGACGGGCCGAAACATCGATTCGTGAGCCCGCCTGGGTATATTTCAGCGCATTATCGATCAAGTTTTCAAAAATCTGGGTAATTTTGAGTGGATCAATCAGCACGCTGCCAATTGCCGGATCAATGGAGATAAACAACTGGTGTTGAGCACCGCTCGGTCGTCCGCGGTAATCATCGATCAGTCCGCTGATGAGATCCGGCAGAGCGATCGACTCGCGGGCCAACCCAGGATTGATCGATTCCAGCCGAGAAAGCGTCAACAGATCATCCAAAAGGGAATTCAACCGCTCCGTATGCCGCTGAATCGTATTCAGAAAACGATCTCGGTCCTCAATAGGCATATCACGGTGACTATCCACCAAGGTCTCAACGTAGCCTTTAATCACACTAAGTGGCGTGCGCAGCTCATGGGAGACATTCGCCACGAAATCCTTACGCAGGGCCTCCAGCTTGCGCTGGCGAGTGATGTCGTGGAGCACGAAGAGGGCCCATTTATCTTTTTGCCCATCCAAAGGCGGCACCAAGGCGCCGGTGACTTCCGCCCAAATTGACTCGTTCCCGCGGACAAATTCGATGGGTTGCTGTGCAGGGGATTTACCAGCCCGCACTGACTCCACATAATCCAAAAACTCACGACTTTGCAGCACGAGTTCGAGTCGCGTGCCCATGATGTTTTTTGCATCGGGAAAAATCCCCTGTAGCGCATGATTGGCGAGGAGGATGTGATTGCGGTCGTCCACAATCAGCACCGCCTCCTGCAGACTGCCAAGCGTGGCCTCGAGTTGGGCCAATTGACTGGATCGATACTGCTGCAATCGGTTGATCTCTTCCGAAGAAGCATTGATCGCATTGCACAGCCGGCCCCAATCGGCCCCAAAATGTGCCGGTCCTTCCTCCAATAAAAATCGCTGATTTTGCCGCACCGCCTGCTCCAAAGCACGGAGCCCCTGTCGATGTTGTCGCAATTTATACAGGGCAACACCAAGCGCCACAGCCAGAAGCAGCGTGAGCAGTTGGAGCATTAGACGTTCACCGCCCTTTGTTCAGCCATGCGATACCCCACTCCACGGATCGTTTCGATCCAGTCCGCTTGATCTTCGAGTTTTTCCCGCAGTCGGCGCACATGGGTATCCACGGTGCGCGTTTCAATCTCCGTCTCGTAGTTCCAAACATTGATCAGGAGATGCTCGCGGGTCTGCACCCGACCCCGGCGCTCCATCAACAGTCGGAGCAATTTAAATTCGGTCGCAGTCAGCTCAATGGGCCGGCCGTGCAGGACTACTTCGTGCCGGGCTATGTCCATCACTATTTCCCCGGCCTGCAGCTTGCGTTGTTCTACTGATTGACCCTCACCGGCTCGACGAAGAATCGATTGCACCCTCAGAACCAACTCTTTGGTGCTAAATGGTTTACTTACATAATCATCAGCACCACTCTCCAAACCTTGGATCCGATCGCCCTCCTCCGCTTTGGCGGTCAAAAATATCACCGGCACGCTCTTCAAAGTCGGATCGGCGCGCAGCATTCGGCAAATTTGAATGCCATTCAACTCCGGCATCATCACATCCAGAATGACGAGATCCGGCAGAAATGTCCGGGCCAGGCCGACACTGGCATTGGGATTGTTGACCGCCTCCACGTCAAATCCCTTGGCCTTGAGGGTATAGACGAGCAAATCGGTGACATCCGGCTCATCATCCACTACCAAAATCTTCTTAGGTTTTGTATCCGACATATACGCCAAGTGTATTGTCTCTAATTCAGCGGACGAGTGAAATTGGGGCGCGTTTCACAAATGTTACAACCGTAAAAACCGGCCAAAAATTCGAACCAAAGCTAGGTTATGATTTGTTCTTTTTACCGGCCGCGATCTGAACCATCAGGATACTGATATCGGCCGGATTCACCCCACTGATCCGACTCGCCTGCCCCAATGTATAGGGCTTAAATTCGGCCAGCTTTAAGGCACTCTCCCGGCGCAGACCTTTAATAGATGTGAAATCCAAGGATTTTGGAATTTGAATCACTTCAATGTCGCCCATTCGAGCTATCTGGCGCTGCTCGCGATCTAAATATCCTTGGTATTTAACATGATACATAACTTCATCACGAATGGATGCCGCCACGGAGAGGAACTCGGCGGGTAATTCATGCCCGTCCTCCCCTCGGCGAATATGCTCCCCCCAAGATTTGCCTGCCGTTCGGTTATTTTCCAACCAGGATTGCCAGTGCTTAATTTGGGCAAGCTTGGTTTCAATATTTTTTATCCGTTTATCTGATATGAGGTTGTGGGATTTGGCGTGGTGGATTAATCGACTCTCCGCACTCCCGTGATTAAAGAGTAAACGATGTTCAGCCCGGCTGGTAAACATGCGGTAGGGCTCGTTGGTCCCCTTGGTCACCAGATCGTCGATTAACACACCGATATACCCCTCGTGACGCTTGATAATGAGCGGCTCCGCTCCCCTCACCTTTTGCACTGCATTCACCCCGGCAATCAGTCCCTGGCACGCGGCTTCTTCATAACCTGAGGTTCCATTAATCTGGCCGGCAAAAAAGAGGTTCTCAACCTTCTTGGATTCCAAGGTGGGATATAATTGGGTTGGCGGCGCAAAGTCGTATTCGACGGCATAGGCCGGTCTCAGCAGCTGAGCCTGCTCCATTCCGGGCACACTGTGCACCAAATCCAACTGCACATCAAACGGCAGACTCGTGGACAGCCCGTTAACGTAGTATTCGTTGGTCGAACGTCCCTCGGGCTCCAAATACAGTAAATGCCGAGGTTTGTCCGCGAAACGGACGAATTTATCTTCGATACTCGGACAATACCGTGGACCGACACCTTCAATTTCACCGCCGTAAAGCGCAGATCGTTTTAGGTTATCCCGGACGATTTGAGCCGTTTCAGGCGTGGTATGGGTCATCCAACAGGAAACCTGCTTGGTTCCTGGCAGCCAGCCCAAGCGACTTTCGCCGGTTTGTTCCACGTGGAACATGTCGCCCGAATCCCGGGTATCGTGAAACGCGAACAGTGTCGGATTAGCGTCGCCACGCTGTTCTTCCATTTTGGAGAAATCCAAACTGCGGCCCAGCAACCGCGGCGGCGTGCCGGTTTTCAGGCGCTGCAGTTCAATGCCAGCTTCCAAAAAACTGGCTGAAAGCGTTTTCGCTGTGAAATCCCCCAATCGGCCACCTTCGTTCTTGTTTTGGCCAATATGCATGAGACCCCGCAAAAATGTGCCGGTCGTCACAACGACCGTATGGCTGGAGAACTCTATATCCAGATTAGTCTTAACGCCTACGACGCGATCACCCTCAAACACCAAACCCGTTACCATGGCCTGAAACACCTGTAAATTCGGCTGCAACTCCAAGGTATGCTTCAGCCGGAATTGATAAGCCTTCTTGTCACACTGGGCGCGGGGAGACTGAACCGCTGGCCCCTTGGACTGATTCAGGAGGCGAAACTGAATTCCAGTCAGATCAGTATTAATCGCCATCTCACCACCCAAAGCATCAATCTCACGGACGATCTGACCCTTGGCTTGGCCGCCAATGGCTGGGTTACAGCTCATCTGGGCAATCGTGTCGATATTGCCGGTAAGGAGTAGGGTAGAGGCACCAATTCGCGAAGCGGCTAAGGCGGCCTCAACGCCAGCATGGCCGGCGCCGCAAACGATCACATCGAAAGGTATCTTATTGTATATCATAATTATACAATACTACTTGCCGATGCAAAACGTAGCAAACAAGTGATCAAGCATACGCTCATTATCAATTTTCCCGGCAATTTCGCCATAGGCGGCCAATGCGCCTCGCAGCTCACTGGCCAGCAGCTCTATGGGTTCTGAATCGAGCAGTTGGTGCTTCGCCGTTTCCAGCCCCAACTTGGCGCGGGAGAGGGCATCCGCATGGCGCGCGTTCACCGCAATCAAGTCGTCACCCAGTTCCACGTGGAACGATGCAGCCCGGTTTTGCAGCGCTAGGCGCAGTTGCTCAAGCCCATCACTTGTAACCATAGATGTGGAAATCCGATCATAAGCAGCCCAGTCAGCATCAACTACCGGTTTGGTCGGCAAATCGGATTTATTGGTAATCAGCAGGGTGGTTTTGGGGTCGAGTTTCTTCAGCACCACCTCAGGGAGTGTCGGCATCGGCAAAGATCCGTCCACCACCAGCAAAACGATATCAGCGGCTTCCATGCATTCGATCGACTTTTCAATGCCCAGTCGTTCCAACTCCGCTGCGGCAGGGTTCAAGCCCGCCGTGTCTATCAATCGCAAGGCGTAGTCTCCCAATAAGATACGCTCTTCAATGTAATCCCGAGTCGTCCCAGGTTGATCACTTACCAACGCCCGTTCACGACCAACCAAAGCATTGAGCAGCGAACTCTTACCGGCATTAGGCACGCCGAGAATTACAACCTTCAAACCATCGCGCAGAATATTTCCGTAATGATTGGTTGATAAAAGCTTATCGGTTTTAGACTCGAGCTCTTTCAGTGCCTTGCTTACCCATTTCTGATCCTCCTGGGGCAAATCCTCCTCAGGAAAATCGATATAAGCCTCAATCCGTGCCAGCAAGGCCAGCAAGTCCTCAATCAATACATGCATATGGCGCCCGAGTGACCCCCGCAGTTGCTGATTCGCTAGGGCTAAAGCGCGTTCACCCCGCGCATGTATTAAATCCATGACCGCTTCGGCCTGACTTAAATCCATCCGGCCATTCAGGAAGGCGCGCTGGGTAAATTCGCCGGCTTCAGCCGACCGACAGCCCCGAACCAACAGATCCTCCAGAATACGCTGGGCAATGTAGGGATTGCCGTGACCTGCAATTTCCAAGGTGTCTTCACCGGTATAGGAGGCGGGCCCTTTGAAAAACGTCAGCAACACATCATCGAGCAATTTACCCGTGGCATCGCGATAATCCGCCCGTTGCACCGTGCGCGGGGAGGGGACTTCCCCAATCAGTTCAGCGGTAATGCGTGCAGTATCTGGACCACTGATACGCAGCAACGCGATCGCCGAAGTTCCGTTCGGCGTAGCGAGTGCAACAATGGTGTCCAGCGTGGATGCCATGGCACGCAGGCAAGCCTGCGCCACGGCAAATGCAAAAAAAATCAGCGGGGATCTACCATCATCGGAGCCACCCGCACCCCATCCACTATGCGATCACCCGGATATACGATTACCCGATCGCCGGATTTCAGGCCATCCAACAACTCGGCCTCCAATCCATTACTATGGCCTAGACGCACATTCCGCAACGCAGCCGTGCGCCCGTCGAGCACGTAGGTTTCCCATTGATCCCCTCGTTGAAAAAAAGCACCGGCAGGTGCCTTCAACACATCGGGGTTTTCCCAAGTCACGATTCTCGCTTCGACCCGGTAAGCATCACCCAGGGTGGGGCGGCTATCAACGGAATCGATTATATCCACGATCACATTTACGCGCTGTTCCTCGACGCCCAAAGCCGAGATTTTCGTAAAGGCTGCAGGCTCAACTACACGCACCCGGCCTGCCAAAGGCAATGCGCCGCCCCATTTTTGTAATTCAACGCGTGCTCCGGGTTGAATCGCGACGGCATCACGAGACAACACTTCGATGCGGGCCTCGATATCTGTAGGATCACCCACTTCAACCAAAGGAGTTCCCGCCATCACAACGCGTTCACTCTCCTGATAGACTCGCAATATCCGTCCGCTGACCGGTGATGTAATGACATAGGGTTTCGGCCGTTCGTCGCCCGTTGCCTGACCACGGAGCAACAAAGCCCGCGCCTGCTGTAGTTCAAATTCAGTTACATTTAAGGCGAACTGCGCCGCGCGGCTGTTTTGCTCCGCACTGATCGCCCGCAATTCCGCCGCTTCGTATTCCTGCTGTGAAACCGATCCCGCCGCCATGAGTTGCCTCGTGCGTTCAAAATCGGTATAAGCCAACTTGGCCGTGGCTACCGCTGATTGCAGCTGGGCAGAAACTTGCTCAAGCGCCGCTTCAGCCGCATGCACTTGGGCCTCGGCTTGCGCTTGGCTCCGGGCATCCAACAAATCCGCCCCGCGCGTATCCAAGACCGCCAATACCGTTTTCCCGGCTTCCACCACTGCGCCGGGTTTCCAGTCGATGCGGCGCAATAACCCGCCCATGGGGCTCGAGACAACATAGCGATTCTTTACCCGCGTCATGCCTTCTTCATCCACGGTTACCTGCAAGGAACCACGGGCAACCGTGCCCAATTCGACCGGCTGCGCCTTGGGCCAGAGTCCAACCACAATGAGCGCAACCAAAATCAACGCACCCAGCCAGGGTAGATAGCGGGACCAGCTCGCCTTGCGTGTTGCTTTTCCCACTACAGCAGGACCAGCGCCTTTAAACTTGCTTGGGTTCATATATATTTAATCACGGGCTTTGAGGACCCCGACAAGATCGAGTTGATTGAGTCGCCGGCAAGCCAACAGCGCCGAAAGTGAGGATGCCACAGTGACCACGAGCACCGCAAACGCGTAGTTGGCCGGAGTAAGGATCAGCGGCAGTCGCACAAATTCGGTGTTCACCGTTTGGATGATGGCCCCCGCCAATCCGGAACCTACCAACAGTCCGAAGGGCAGGGCGATCAGGGTCAGAATGACAAGCTCACCCACCAACACGACACCAACTTCACCTTGGGTAAACCCCACCACGCGCAAGGTAGCCAATTCACGCTGTCGCTCCGATAACGAAATACGCGCACTGTTATAGACGATGCCAAAGGCAACCACCGTGGCGAAGGTGAGATAAATTTTTTGGATCAGTCCGATACTCTCAGCCGTGGTTTTGCGAAAGCCTTCCCGTATGGCGCGCTTGTTCACAATCCCACGGATGTGGGGTGTCTCTTTCGCTGCTTGGAGAAATTCGGCCCAACTACCCGCCGCAATCGTGAGATATGCTCCGGTTACGCGGTCTCCTTCGCCCAACGCATGATTCAAAGCATCAATCTCCATGTAGGCGGCCGTGCCAGCAAAGTCCTCGGCCAACGCCGCGATTGGCAGCACCAATTCCTGACGTCGGCCATCCAACACCCGGACATTCACCTGGTCGCCGAGACCCACTTGCAGCACCTCCGCCAATTTCGCGGATAACACGATACCGTGTTCCGGCAGGATCAACTGGCGCTCACGGGTATCAATGATGCGATTGAGCACCGCTTTGGCAGGGAGTCCGAGCAATGAAATGCGGCGAGTGTGGTTACCCGCGCGCAGTTCCACCGATGCCGCGCGCATGGGTTCGGCCAAGGTCACTCCGGGCAACTGGCGCAAATCATCCAGAGCTTGAGGCGACCCCGGCTCGATCAGTGAAGCAATCACCGTCTGCCGTTGCATCATGTCCCACTGGTAATCGAGCACGTAGTTGATCCCGTCACGAAATGAACTGGGCACCACCAAAATTCCCGTGGCCAGGGCGAGAGCGACGCAGGTCAGCACCGATCGCACGGGTCGGCGTTGAATATTGCGCAGGGCCATGCGCAGTGAGGGACTCATGGCTCGACCGATTTTATAGCGTTCAAAAAAGGCCGTTCTAAAGTTTGCCGGTGGCTCGGGTCGCATGGCTTCGGCCGGCGGCAAACGCACTGCGGCCTGCACCGCACCCCACACGCCGACGACTGCCGCCAAGGTGCTGACCACCACCGCCACGGAAAGAACTCCTTGGGCCAAGCGAAAATCGAGATGAGGAAACCGAAAAAAGAGGTGATACATTTCCACCAGTCGATGCCCCAACGCAATGCCGCCCACGATGCCTAGACCGGTGCCGACCAATACAATCACGAGTGCAAATTTCAGATAGTGTCCGCCAACCTCGCGGTTGGAAAAACCGAAGGCTTTCAAGATCGCGATCTGCTCGCGTTGCAGCGTGATCTGCCGACTCATCACCGCATTGGTCATGAACGCGGCCACACCGAGAAACACCAGGGGAAAGCCCACGGACAAACCCTGCAAAACCTTGATCTCATCGCGCAAGCGGGTGTGCGACACATGGGATTCGCGGCCGTATGCTCCGCGCCCACCGTAGGGGCGCAGGATTCGATCGATCTCTGCAATCACCACTTCCTGTCGCGCACCGGGCGCCAGTGAAATGGATATCTGGTTGAAGGCCCCATCCATGTTGGCCGCAGTAGCCAGCTCCTTGTATGGCATCCAAAATATCCCGTAACTGCGATTATCCGGCAGGGCGGCACCCGGAGGTGCTTCGAACACATACTCCGGCGATAGCACGATACCGGTCAGGCGCAGCGGTTGTTGTTTACCGTATAGCACGGCCGACAGCTCGTTGCCGGGTTGTAATTGGTGCGCCTCCGCAAAGGCTTCCCCCACGAGTATCTGACCCAGAGCTCCCTGACCTTCGAGCATACGACCTTTGCGCAGATACAGCCGGTTAAGCACTGCCAATCCGTGTTCAGGTAGGGAAAGAAACAACCCGGTGGCCGGTTCCAACATGCCGGGCAGTTCCAATCGTCCGGTCAGGGCGATACTCGTTTGCACGGCCGCCACGCCACGGATGGCCGCCAGGTCATCCGCCACCGCATCCGGCGCCCGTTTCAATTGTGCGAAGACATCGGCAAAGCGGTAATTGCGATAATACTCATCCCGCGTCGTCTCGAGCGTAAGGATCAGGCTCCGCGTCATGATCATCATCGACAAACCGCAGGCCATCACCAAGGCCACTGCGAGTGCCTGTGACTTCAAGCCCAGCAAGTCTCGTCGCAGTTTAAGATCGAGCAGGGCCATGGAATGATTTCACCAAACCAAGGTGCTGACCGCTGCCCGGGTCACATTGCGATGCTCACCCGTGATGCGACCATCGGAAAGGGTCAGCACACGATCCGCCACGTCAGCGAGCACCGCATTATGCGTGATCACGAGAGTCAGGGTGCCCAATTCACGATTAATGCGCTCGATCGCCTCCAACACCGTGAGTCCGGTTTTCACATCGAGCGCCCCGGTTGGTTCGTCACACATCAGCACGGCGGGGCGTTTTGCAATCGCCCGCGCAATCGCGACGCGCTGCTGCTCCCCACCGGATAGCTGTGCCGGAAAATGATCCATGCGCGCACCCAGTCCCACCATTTCCAAGGCTTCCTCGGGTGACATGGGGTGGGGGGCGATTTCCGTGATCAAGGCTACATTCTCACGGGCCGTAAGGCTGGGGATGAGATTATAGAACTGAAAAACAAAGCCCACGGCTTCACGGCGGTAGTGCGTCAACTCGGCCTCATCCGCTCCACCCAAATCCCATCCCCGATAGAGGAGAGTGCCGCCGGTCGGGGAATCGAGTCCGCCGAGTAAATTCAACAAGGTCGACTTCCCACTGCCGGAAGCACCCAGCACAACCATGAATTCTCCTTCCCGGCAATCGAGGTCCACTCCAGCAAGTGCTCTGACCTCGGATTCGCCGTCTCCATAAATTTTGGTCAGTCCGCGCACTTCAAATACTGACCCGATGGCGGGAGGCGGCCCCGGACGATTGGAAGTGTGAGCGATGGTCGACATGACTGTGTCCTGCTAGGAAACCCGCGCACAGAACCGGCGCAACCGGCAAACCATGTTAAAAACTAAACGTCCCAACCAAACGCCGGCTCACCGAAACTAATTCTTTAGACGTGAAGCCTGAACAATGGTGATCGGTGGGGTCAGTTTCTGCACCTCAACCGGAGACCGCTGAATCGCCCTGACGACATCCATGCCTCGGATCACTTGGCCGAAAGCGGCGAAGCCTTGGCCGTCCGGATTGCGCTCCCCGCCAAAATCAAGCTCCGGTTGGTCGTTCACACAAATGAAGAAATCCGAGGTCGCAGTATCCGGTTCGAGTCGAGCCATCGAGATGGTGCCGTCGAGATGCTTTAGCCCGGTGTCACGCGTGCGCTCAAGCGTAATTGGTGGCAGTTCCTCACCCTCGCGTGCCGGGTTCTGTCCCGCTTGAATCACCTCAATTTTGATCTTGTTGGCCGGCTGATTGGCCATGGTGGCGGCGCGGTAAAAGACCCCACCGTCATAGAAGCCTTCGTCCACGTAGTGCAAAAAATTCTGCACCGTGCCGGGCGCACGCTCTGGATACAGTTCAACTTCGATTTCACCCAGTCGGGTGGTCAACAAGACGCGCACAGGTTCAACCGCACGAAGCGACAGAACGGCCAATAGTCCGAGGCAGCACAAAAATAATTTCATGGCCCGGTGCTAACCCAAGCGCAAACTGCCGGCAACCTCAGCGCACGGGAAAAAGCGCGGGTGCTCTGGTGGTGGATCGTTGGGTTGGTGCAAGGTAAGCTGGAGTCGGCCTGAAAAATCCCGAAATAACATCGCGTGTCCACCATTGCGGTCGAAGAGCGGTTCCGCATCGAAAGCCCAAGGCCCGGCAAGGGTGTTCGATGCGCTATGCGCCACGCCTGTGGCATAACCCGCGCGGCTCCAGCTGGAAAATATTATGGAAAGCGAACCATCGGCACCGTGAAATGGAAACGCCCCGTCGGCCACGTAGCACGGACCATCCTTGGCCCAATGCGGCACGGAGACCCATGGGGCGTCATTGACCTGAAATAAGTCAATCGGCGCATCTGCGGTGGTCAGCAAATCATCGGTCAGCGGCACAGCGGAGTAACGGCCATTGCGAATCGCCGGCCAGTCGCGGCTGAAAATCATCCACGGCTTGCCGTCGGGCGCGATATACAGGGTGCCGTCGAGACAATCGGCATTGGGTGGCGTCAATGCGCCGACGCTGTGCGGCACAAACGGCCCGAGCGGATCATCTGCCACAAGAATTTGCGTCCCCCGGGGGATCGTCGTTCCCTTGAAACTGGCGAAGAGGTAGTAACGACCACGCCAAACGTGCACTTCGGGCGCCCAGAAATCACGCGTGCCCCAGAAACCAGGCTCAGGGCGGAAAATTGGGAACGGTCCTTCCCAATTGACCAGATCGCGGCTGCGGTAGCCATCGAAGCCCACACGCTGGTCTTCGCCCCATGGCGCCTTGTCGGTTGTGCCGTAGAGATAGTAAACTCGCTCGGGCAACACCGGCAGCACGAACGGGTCACGGATCTGAATATCGTCGCACCGAAGCAGACTCATGTAACGAAAGTCGCGGGACTATTCCTTGCTCTCGCTGTCGCCGGTGATGTTTTCACCGCCCTTGACGTTTACCTTGGCGAGCACCGCTTCGGTAATTTGCGCAGCCAGCTCCGGCTTCTCCTTGAGCGCCAGCTTGGCGGCATCCCGGCCCTGCCCAATCAGATCGCCGTTGAATGAAATCCAAGCACCACGCTTCTCGAGAATTTTGTGCTCCACGCCCAAGTCGATCATCGAACCCGTCTGCGAGATACCCTCGTCATACATGATGTCGAATTCGCACTCGGTGAATGGTGGCGCGACCTTGTTCTTTACGATCTTAATCTTGGTGCGGTTGCCGATGACCTTGCCGTCGGGTTGCTTGATCTGGTCGCGACGGCGAATGTCGATACGCACGCTGGCGAAAAACTTCAGAGCGCGGCCGCCAGAGGTGGTCTCTGGGCTGCCGAACATCACGCCGATTTTTTCGCGAATCTGATTGGTGAAAATACAAATGCAGTTCGTCTTGCTAACGACCGCCGTAAGCCGGCGCATCGCCTGTGACATGAGCCGAGCTTGCGCACCGACCGTCGCATCACCCATTTGCCCGTCGAGTTCCGCCCGGGTCGTCAATGCGGCCACTGAGTCGAGCACGATCACGTCAATGGAATTGGAGCGGATCAGCGTCTCCATGATGTTGAGCGCGTCTTCGCCGGAATCAGGCTGTGAGACGAGCAGGTCATCCAGATTGACCCCCGCCACGCGGGCGTATTTCGGATCGAGCGCATGCTCCACGTCGATGAAGGCGGCCAAACCGCCGCGCTTTTGCGCCTCGGCAATCACACTCAAACAAAATGTCGTCTTACCGGATGATTCCGGGCCGTAGATTTCCACGATACGTCCCTTGGGCAATCCACCGACGCCCAAGGCCAAATCCACCGCCAGTGATCCCGTGGGCAGAGTTTCCACCTTCATATGGGCATTGCTGCCCAAGCGCATGATCGAACCTTCGCCGAATTGCTTGGTGATGGATGAGAGGGCGAGCTCGATATTTTTTTCGCGGCCGGTGTTGGCGAGGGCGGTAGCAGTGGTTTTGGCGGGAGCGGCTTTGGACATGGGAACGTAGGGTTAATTTATAAAGGTCAGATCCTATCGTAGGTCAGTGACAGGGTTATGTCAGTAGCCTTTCGCTACCGCTCAAAACGCGCAAGGCCGGAGTATCGGATTAACGCACACCCGGCTTGAAAGCCGTGGCAAAATACACGGCCAGCAGTAAAAACCCAAAGCTTACTCCGTAGTTCCAAGTCAGTTTTTCCTTCAGGACCAGCCAGGCAAAGATCACGAACACGCCCAGGGTGATGCACTCTTGGACAATCTTCAGCTGATAGCCGGTGAACGTGCCCGAGAGATAGCCAAGGCGGTTCGCTGGAACCATGAAACAATACTCCAAGAGTGCGATGCCCCAGGAGAACAGAATCACCCAAACCAGCGGTTTGTTATCGAGAAAGCGGAGTTTCAAATGCCCATACCACGCGAGAGTCATGAAGACATTGGAACAAACAAGGAGCAGGATGGTTTTCATGGTTGAAAGCGAAATACTCCTTGCGGGAGACGAAACCCTCAGGTCGGCGACTGATAATAGTCCTGATACCAATCGACAAAACGCCGCAGGCCGTCCTCAAGTGCCACGCGCGGCGCATAGCCAATGGCCGCCTGCACCCGCTCCAAGGAGGCGCAGGTTTCCGGCACATCGGCCAGCTGGGATGGCATCAGATTGAGGGTCGCTGGTCGGCCGATGAGTTGCTCCAGCATTTGCACAAAGAGCAACAGCTCAACCGGACGGTTATGACCGATGTTGAAAATGCGATAAGGCGGCACCGGCTTTTCGACCGGCGGATAGAGCAGCACCTTTAACACGCCGTCCACAATATCATCGATGTAGGTGAAATCGCGGCGGGCCTTGCCTTCCCCAAATAGGTTGATCGGTTCGCCGGCAAAGATCGCCTTGGCGAACAGGCTCGGGGCGGTGTCGGGGCGACCCCAAGGGCCATAGACGTTGAAAAACCGCAATCCGGTCAGTGCCAATCCGTGCAAATGGGCATAACTGTGCGCCATCGCCTCATTGGCTTTCTTGGTCGCCCCGTAAAATGATAACGGATGACTGGTGTCGTCCCCTTCGGCAAAGGGCACCTTGGCGGTCGCGCCATAGACACTGCTCGAGGAGGCAAAGACGGTGTGTTTGGGCGGATGTGACCGCGCGGCTTCCAGCACTTGGTGAAAACCCACCAGGTTGCTCTGCACGTAGGCTTCGGGATGCGTCACACTGTAGCGCACATTTGCCTGCGCCCCGAGGTGCACCACGTAATCGGGTTTATAGTGACCCCAAAGGCCAATCAACTTGCCCGGTTCAGCAAAATCAGACTGCACAAAACGAAAATTATCCCGGTCCGTCAGCTGCGCCAACCGCGCCCGTTTCAACCCCACGTCGTAGTAGTCGTTGAGGTTGTCCACGCCCAGCACGTCGCAGCTCGGTGTGGCCGCGAGGCGCGCACAAACATGGTAGCCGATAAAGCCGGCTGCGCCGGTCACGAGCACTTTCATTCGCGTGGGTATGCCGCATCGAATCGGCGGCGGCTAGGCGAAAGTGTCGCAGTCTTTAGCAGGTCACGTCCTTGCCCTCGCTACCGAAATGTTTGAGCCGCTCGTCATTGTCGGGCAGCGTGGAAACATCGGCCGGGGCATAGTGAAATTGCAGGGCGCGGCGGCGTTTTTCCGAAGAGTTGTGCGGAGTGCCATGGGGCAGGAGGCCGCTGAAGAACAACATGCCGCCCGGTTTTAGCGGCGCGGCGACCGACTTTTGCCCGAGAATGTTGGTGTCACAAATCTGCCAATCCCGGCGTTGAAAATGGATCTGCGGGCCTTGCTTGTGCTGACCGGGCATGAACTGCATGCAGCCGTTCTCGATCGTGGCCTCGTCCAACGCAGTCCAGGTGCCGATCACCGGGGTGCCCTGCGGATAATTGAAATAGGCATTGTCCTGATGCCAGGGTTTCTCACGTCCTAGGCGCGGGGGTTTCACCAGTGCCATGTCCTGAAACATGTGCGGAGCGCGGTTGCCGAGCATCGTGGTGATAGCCTTGATCAACTTCGGGTGATGCGAAATCGCCTTCAACCGTGTCTCATATTCAACGAAAAACATCAGCTTGCGCACAGCATCCTGCCGGGCCTCAAGTCCCAGGGTGGGGAGGATAGCCTGAGCCTTCGCCTCAAACATGATGTTCGTAAAGTCCGGAACCTTACCCATGATCAGATCAACCAGCCCTTGAAGCGCCTGCTTAACCTCTTCCGGATTAAACGCTTGGCGAACGATCAAATAGCCTTGCTCATTGAAGAACTCAATCTGCTCCGGACCGATATCCTCAAAATGCTCCACGCCATAGCCGACGCCGGATGGCTGGTAGAGCTCGGGGGCATGCATGTCGGAACCATGATCAATGATTGGGGCGGCGGAAGTGCTCATAAAATTGGGAAGTAAAGGGCAGGGGATGAGGGCGACTGGGGACATCGTAGCAAATTCTTGGGTTGAGATGCCATGCATAACCCCGCTATTAATTTGTGTTTATCCGCTATTTAATGAAGGACCCATTAGCCATGCAATTCAGACCCAATCAGAGCGGTCGGGTGCGCTGCGAACCCGGCTGGCACTTGGGGCCCAGTTGGTCCAAGGCCCTGCAGGACTTTGATCTTTGGTATGTATGGGATGGGCGCGGCCAAATGCAGTTGTCCTCTGGCGAGATCACGTTGCGTCCAGGTGTCTGCCTGTGGATGAGACCGGGCCGGACCTATGAAGCCGTGCAGGATGCCAAGGCTCCACTCGGGGTAAACTACATCCATTTTTCACCCAATTCTGGGAGCGAAAATTTGCCTTTATCCGCTTTCACTCCACCATTTGAAGTCCATCGCACCCGCCAGGTGGAATTTGTGGACACCCTGATGAAACGGATCATCGAACTGGGACCTGAAACGCACGCGGCCGCCACGACAACCGCTCTGCTCTCAGGGTTGCTGGCTGAGTTGACCCGGGAGCATGCCGCCGCCGCGAAAATGGCGACATCTGCCACGGAACAGCATCACCGTGATGTGATTATGCAAACCGCTGCGCAAATTCGCGAGAGTCCGGCCCAAACCCCCACGGTAAATGAATTGGCCGTCAATGCAGGCTACAGCGTGGACCATTTTTCCCGGATTTTCCTGAAAATCGTGGGCACCAGACCGCAGGACTACATTATTAATGCCAAAATCGAGCGGGCCCGGCAACTATTGGCCGAGTCGGATTTGACCGTAGGGTCGATCTCGGAAGTTGTTGGTTTTCAGGATATATTCTATTTTTCCCGCCAATTTACCCAGAAGACCGGGGCCACCCCGACGGAGTTTCGCCGGGGTTTGCGAATCATTTGAGTGAGATATGCCATAGATTTCCCAAACTTGCTCTTGCCGCCTTAAAAGTGCGTCCACTACCTTGCACGGCTCACCACTTGAGGCACATTACACCATGAAGATTAAAGCATATCTCAAACCGCATTGCGGATGGTCTAACGGAGTCCGTGCCATCATGCAGAAACACGCTCTCCCGTTTGAGGATATCGATATCATCAACAACCGCGCAAATTACGCGGAAATGGTCCAAAAATCGGGTCAGCCTCTCTCTCCCTGCGTGGAGATCGACGGCGTGATGCTGGCAGATGTATCGGGCGAGGAAGTTGAAAACTATCTTTTGAGCAACGACTTGGTTAAACCTACCGAGTTAGCGGCCGATGTCCCCACCAACGCGGGATGCTCGGACGAAGAACACGCCAAATTGGCTACTAAAACCATACGATTTTTCTAGCCTGAGAGCATCCGAAATAACCATCCGGGCCGGCTCTCGCAACACGGGACCGGCTTTTTTTGCGCCCCAACTTCCCCCTTCCACTCGATTACAAAAATGACCAGCACAGACGCTCACCCTACCGGCAACTTCCGCGCTCGCACCGGCCCACCAGCCAAACAGGGTTTGTATGATCCATTTTTTGAACACGATGCCTGTGGAGTTGGCTTTGTCGCCGACATGCACGGTCGCAAGACCCACCAGACCTTGCTCAACGGTCTGCAAGTGCTGACCAACCTGGACCATCGCGGTGCCGCCGGCAGCGAACCCAATACCGGTGACGGCGCCGGCGTGCTACTGCAGATGCCGCACAAGTTCTTCAAGGAGGTCTGCGGCAAATCACAGATCACGCTACCTGCACCCGGAGAATACGGTTGTGGCACGATATTCCTGCCCCGCAATCCCGCCGTCCGACGCAAGATCGAGGAGAAACTTACACAGATCATCCAATCAGAAGAGCAAGTCGTCCTCGGCTGGCGCACGGTCCCGACCGACAATTCCTCACTCGGCGACACGGCCAAATCCTGCGAGCCGTTCATGCGCCAGATTTTCGTCGGTCGTGGGGCGGACATCACCGACGAAAATGCCTTTGAGCGCAAACTCTACATCATCCGCAAGCGCGCCTACAGCGAGATTCGCACCTCCACCATGGCGGGCGCCGAATCGTGGTATGTCGCCAGCCTCTCTTGCCGCACCTTGGTTTACAAAGGCATGCTGCTGACCGATCAGTTGGCGAAGTATTTCCCTGATCTCTCCAACCCGTCGATGGAGACCGCCATCGCGCTCGTGCATTCCCGTTTCAGCACGAACACATTTCCCAGTTGGGACCGCGCACATCCCTACCGCTACGTCGCGCACAACGGCGAGATCAACACGCTCCGCGGCAACATCAATTGGATGCACGCGCGCGAAGCCCTGTTTGAGTCCGAACTTTTCGGCGAAGACATCAAGAAGGCCCTGCCCATCGTCAATCCGAACGGCAGTGACTCGGCGATGTTCGACAACGCACTGGAGCTGCTCGTGTTGGCCGGCCGGCCGCTGGCCCACGCGATCATGATGATGATCCCCGAGCCTTGGTCCGGGGACCAGAACATGGATGACGACCGCCGCGCGTTCTACCAGTATCACTCCTGTTTGATGGAGCCATGGGACGGACCCGCGGCCATCGCGTTTACCGACGGCCGCCAAATCGGCGCCATTCTTGATCGCAACGGCCTGCGCCCGTCGCGCTTTTGTGTGACGACGGATGGCCTGGTCATCATGGCGTCGGAATCTGGCGTGCTCGACATCCCGCCGGAAAACATTCTCCGCAAAGGCCGTCTCCAACCTGGACGTCTCTTCCTCGTGGATACCGAGCAGGGCCGCATCATTGAGGACGAAGAGATTAAACAGCAGTTGGCCAGCGAACGTCCCTACCGGACTTGGATCAACGAGCATCTCGTCCATCTTTCGGATCTGCCCGAGGCCCCGTCGATTCCGCCGCCGGATCACGAAACGCTGCTCCAACGGCAAATCGCCTTCGGCTACACGCATGAGGATGAGCGCATCATCATCGCTCCGATGGCGCGCGATGGCATCGAAGCTATCGGCTCGATGGGTAACGACGGCGCGCTCGCGGTCCTCTCCAACCGCCCGCGCCTGCTCTTCGATTATTTCAAGCAGCTCTTCGCCCAGGTCACGAACCCGCCGATCGATTCGATCCGCGAGGAAATCGTCATCTCCGCCGAAACCCGCTTGGGTTCGGAAGGCAATTTGCTCAATCCGCAACCATCGGCCTGCCGTCGCGTCGAATTGAAGTGGCCGATTCTCACCAACGAGGAATTCGCGAAGATCCGCCGCACCGATTTGCCTGGTCTAAAGATCGGCGTGCTGCCGTCACTCTTCCGCGTCGCCCGCGGCGAGAAGGGCCTCGCCAAGTCGATGGAGGAAATCTGCATCATGGCGCGCCGCATGATCGAAGAGGAAGAGATCAACGTGATCGTCCTCAGTGATCGCGGCGTGAACAGCGACTTTGCACCGATCCCGGCATTGCTGGCCGTTTCCGGGCTGCATCACTTCCTCATCCGCGAAGGTCTGCGCACGCGCATCAGTCTCGTGATCGAAACCGGCGAAGCCAGGGAAGTGCATCACTTTGCGCTCCTCATCGGTTACGGAGCCAGCGCGGTCAACCCCTACGTCGCTTTCGAAACAATCGACGACATGATCCAAAGTGGATCGCTGACGAATGTTGATCACAAGACCGCCTGCAAGAACTTCGTGAAGGCGGCCGCCAAGGGTGTCATCAAGATCATGTCCAAAATGGGCATCTCCTCGATCCAGAGTTATCGCGGCGCCCAAGTGTTCGAAGCACTCGGTGTGCGGCAGGACGTCATCGATCATTACTTCACATGGACGCCCTCGCGCATCGGCGGCATCAGCCTCAACACGATCGCCCGGGAAGTGCTCGCGCGTCATCACTCGGCTTATCCCGAGCGCCGGGTTGCCGGACATGTGCTGCCCGTCGGCGGCATTTACCAGTGGCGCTCCGATGGGGAGTCCCACCTCTTCACGCCGGAATCGATTCACCACCTGCAGAAAGCGACGCGCTCCGGCAATTACGCGGCGTTCAAGAATTTCTCCAAGCTCATCAACGAACAGGGCGATAAACTCTGCACACTCCGCAGCCTGCTCGAGTTCAAGGCCGGCACGCCGATTCCCATCGAGGAAGTCGAGCCCGTCGAAGCCATCATGAAGCGCTTCAAGAGCGGCGCCATGTCCTACGGTTCCATTTCCAAAGAAGCTCACGAAACGCTCGCTATTGCCATGAACCGCATCGGCGGAAAGTCCAACACGGGTGAAGGCGGTGAAGATTCCGATCGCTTCACCGCGATGGAGAACGGCGACTCGAAAAATTCCGCGATCAAACAGGTCGCCGCCGGCCGTTTCGGCGTGACGAGCGAATACCTCACCAATGCGCAGGAGTTGCAGATCAAGATGGCGCAAGGGGCCAAGCCCGGTGAGGGCGGCCAGTTGCCCGGTAACAAGGTTTATCCATGGATTGCCCGCACCCGCGGCACCACGCCCGGGGTTGGTCTGATTTCGCCCCCGCCACATCACGACATCTACTCGATCGAGGATCTAGCGGAACTCATTCACGATCTGAAAAACGCCAACCGCCATGCCCGCGTGAGCGTGAAGCTCGTTTCCGAAGTCGGCGTTGGCACGATCGCCGCCGGCGTCGCCAAGGCGCATGCCGACGTGGTGCTGATTTCCGGTTATGATGGCGGCACGGGCTCGTCGCCGCAAACTTCGATGCAACACGCGGGTCTGCCGTGGGAACTCGGTTTGGCCGAGACCCACCAGACCTTGGTGCTCAATAATCTTCGCTCGCGCATCGCGGTCGAGACGGACGGCCAGCTTAAAACCGGCCGCGACGTGGTCATCGCCGCACTGCTCGGCGCCGAGGAATTTGGTTTCGCCACCGCGCCCCTCGTCGCCACGGGCTGCATCATGATGCGCGTCTGCCATCTCAATACCTGTCCCACCGGTATCGCCACGCAGGACCCGCGTCTCCGCGCCAAATACACCGGCAAGCCCGAGCATGTCGTTAACTTCATGAAGTTCATCGCCGAAGAAGTGCGCGAACTCATGGCGCAACTCGGCTTCCGCACCATCAACGAAATGGTCGGTCAGGTCGGTTGTCTCGAGCCGCGCCGCGCGGTGGATCACTGGAAGGCGAAGGGCCTCGATTTCTCCAACATCCTCTACGCGCCGGAAGTCGGCGAGGGCATCGGCCGATACTGCACTACCACCCAGGATCACGGCCTCGACAAGTCACTCGATCTGACGACGTTGCTGGAAATCTGTCAGCCCGCCATCGAACGCGGCGAGAAGGTGGTCGCCGAACTGCCCGTTCGCAACGTGAACCGCGTGGTCGGCACCATCACCAGTCACGAAGTCACCAAGAAGCACGGTGCCAAAGGCCTGCCCGACGACACTATCCGCATCCGCTTCAAGGGTTCCGCGGGTCAGAGTTTCGGTGCATTCATGACGCATGGCATGACCTTCTCCATTGAAGGTGATGCCAACGACTACGTCGGCAAGGGCCTTTCGGGCGGCAAGATCATCATCTATCCTTCACAACAGGCTACCTTCAAGGCCGAGGAAAACATGATCATCGGCAACGTCGCCCTCTACGGCGCGACGGCCGGGGAATGTTATTTCCGCGGCATGGCTGGCGAACGTTTCGCCGTTCGCAACTCCGGCGTCAGCGCCGTGGTTGAGGGCATCGGCGACAACGGCTGCGAATACATGACGGGCGGTCGCATCGTCGTCCTCGGCACCGCCGGTCGCAACTTTGGCGCCGGCATGTCGGGCGGGATCGGCTACGTCCTCGATGAATCGGGCGACTTCGCCAAACGCGTCAACGCCCAGATGGTCGGCTTGGAAAAACTCGAAAAGCCGGCGGAAATCGAAGAGGTCCGCACGCTCATCCAAAATCATTTGGATTACACCAAGAGCACGCGAGCGAAGGCCATTCTCGACGACTGGAAAACGTATCTGCCAAAATTCGTGAAGGTCATGCCCAAGGACTACAAGCGCATGCTCGCCTGCATTGAGCGCGCCAAGGACCAAGGCCTGACCGGTGACGAAGCCATCATGGCAGCCTTCGAAGAAAACTCCCGCGATACTTCACGCGTCGGCGGCAACTAAACCCAATCATACCCCTTACACATCATGGGAAAGCCAACAGGATTTGTCGAATACATGCGCGAACTGCCGGTGGATCGTCCACCGCTCGAACGCGTGCGCGATTGGAAAGAGTTTCACCAGCACATGGAGCCGAAGAAGCTCCGCCAACAAGGCGCACGCTGCATGGATTGCGGTGTTCCGTTCTGCCATACGGGCAAACTGATCGGCGGCATGGCTTCCGGTTGTCCGATCAACAACCTCATCCCCGAGTGGAACGACCTCGTTTACCACAACCAATGGAAGGAAGCACTCGGTCGTCTGCACAAGACGAACAACTTCCCCGAGTTCACCGGCCGCGTCTGCCCTGCACCCTGTGAAGGGTCGTGTGTGCTTGGCCTCAACGGTCCTCCGGTCACGATCAAGAACATCGAAGCGGCCATCACCGACCGCGGCTGGGACGAGGGCTGGGTCATTCCGGAAGCACCGAAAGTTCGCACCGGCAAGAAAGTCGCCGTCATCGGCTCCGGCCCCGCCGGGCTCTCCGCCGCTGCGCAGCTCAACTTGGCCGGACACTCCGTCACCGTCTTTGAGCGCGCTGATCGTCCGGGCGGCCTGTTGATGTATGGCATTCCGAACATGAAGCTCGACAAGCAGGACGTCGTCTTGCGCCGCATCAAGCTCATGGAAAAGGAAGGCATCAAGTTCATCTGCAACGCCAACGTCGGCGAAAACGTTGAACCCGAGATTTTTCTCCACGAATACGACGCCACCGTCATCTGCACCGGGGCGACGCAGCCGCGCAACCTCCCCATCGAAGGCCGCGACCTGAAGGGCGTGCACTTCGCGATGGAGTTTCTCACCGCCAACACCAAGGCCGTGCTGGCCAAGGAAGGCGCGAGCCCGATCAACGCGGCCGGCAAGGATGTCGTCGTCATCGGCGGGGGTGACACCGGCACCGATTGCGTCGGCACCTCGATGCGTCATGGTGCGAAGAGCATTCTCCAAATCGAGATTCTGCCCAAGCCCGCCATGGAACGCCAAGCGGACAATCCGTGGCCCGAATGGCCCAAGGTTTACAAGATGGATTACGGCCAGGAAGAAGCTGCCGCCAAGTTTGGCGAGGATCCCCGCATCTATCTCACCACCGTAAAAAAGTTTATCGGCGACGAGCAGGGCAACTTGAAGGAACTCGTCACCGTGGAGATCAAGTGGGACAAAAACGAGAAGGGCCAGTTTATCCCCGTGGAACAACCCGGCACCGAAAAAACGCATCCCGCGCAGCTAGTGCTGCTTGCGATGGGATTCCTCGGACCAGAGCAGGCATTGCTCAAGGAAATCAAGGTGGAAACCGATCCCCGCTCCAACGTGAAGGCGGAGCACGGTAAATTCACCACCAGCATTCCGAGCGTCTTCGCCGCCGGCGATTGCCGCCGCGGTCAAAGCTTGGTCGTGTGGGCAATCAACGAAGGCCGCGGTGCCGCGCGTGAATGCGACCGGTTCCTGATGGGGGCGACCGATCTACCCTAGGCCCAGACTAAGCCAAAAATTCTTTGTCCTATCATCGGCCCGATTCCTGCGTGCACCTCATCGATTCAGTAATCAGGCCTCCCTTTCGATCCTTTCGTCATGACTCAAGTTCAACCTTCACCACTCTACCATCCCGACCAGGAGCACGATGCCTGTGGTGTGGGTTTCATCGCGAAAATCTCGGGTGAACGTAGTCATGACTTGGTTGAACGCGCCCTGAGCGCCCTGCGGGCACTGGCCCACCGGGGGGCGATTGATGCCGACGCGGTCACGGGCGACGGGGCGGGGATTCTCACCCAGATCCCGGTCGAGCTTTTCCGCGAATTTCTCGATGGTAAAAAGAAACACCTGTTGCGTGATTCCGATCTCGGCGTCGGCATGATTTTTCTGCCGCGTGAGGACGAGTCAGCCCAGGTAGCCGGCAAGAAGATCATTGAACAGTCCGTTAAAGCGGAAGGGTTGGTTTTCCTCGGCTGGCGGGAAGTGCCAGTCGATTCCGCCTGTCTGGGCCGCAAAGCGCTCGAGACCCAACCCCTGATCTTACAAGCGTTGGTCAGTCGCCGGGAAGATGACATGAGTGACGATGAGTTTGAGCGGCGGATCTTTCTTGCGCAGAAGGTGGCGGAGCGCCGGGCGGGGGAAATGAATCTCGAAGGATTCTACATCTGCTCCTTCTCATCCCGCACCATCGTCTACAAGGGCCTCTTCAACGCCCCGCAGGTCCGCAAGTATTTCATCGACCTCAAGTCGCCGAAATTCACCTCCGCCCTGGCGGTATTCCATCAGCGCTACTCGACCAACACCTTTCCCACTTGGCACCTCGCGCATCCGTTCCGCCAGATGGCCCACAATGGCGAAATCAACACCATCCGTGGCAACCGCAACCTGATGCGGGCACGCGAACGCAGTGCGGCGCACGGCGTGTGGGGTGATCGCTTCGCCGATCTTCGGCCGCTCGTGCAGCCGGACATGAGTGACTCAGCCTCTTTCGACAATGCCCTCCAGTTACTGACCCTCAGTGGCCGCGACCCGCTCCAAGCCTGCACCATCATGATGCCGCCGGCTTGGGAACAGGACAAGTCGCTCACTCCGGAACAACAGGCCTTCTATCGCTATCATTCCTGCATGCTGGAGCCATGGGATGGTCCCGCCGCCGTGGTTTTCACCGATGGCAAGATTGTCGGTGCCGCCCTCGATCGCAACGGGCTGCGCCCGGCCCGTTACAAGATCTTTGATGATGGTTATGTGCTCCTCGCGAGTGAAGCCGGTCTCGTGCACGACTGGCCCGGCAAGGTCGTTACCAACGGGCGCCTCGGCCCCGGACGAATGATCGGCATCGACCTGATCGCAAAGAAGTTTCTGCCGGACGACGAAATCAAGTCGGCGATGACTGCGCAGCCGCATTTCCGCACTTGGTGTGACGAGCATCTCGTCAACCTCCACAACTTTGCGAAGGCTCCGGCAGCTGAGCCTGCACCCAAGTCCGTTTCCATCGCGCCACAGCTTTCCTTTGGCTACGATCTCGACGAACGGGAAATGATTCTCACACCGTTGGCCGAAGGCATGGAGCCAACCGGATCGATGGGCGACGACACCCCGCTGGCCGTGCTATCGCGCCGCCCCCGGCTGCTCTACACGTATTTCAAGCAGCTCTTCGCGCAGGTCACCAATCCCCCGATCGATTCCATCCGTGAGAAGTCGGTCATGTCACTGGCCATGTATCTCGGCGGGCGTCTCGGCCTGTTCGAGGAGCTCCCCCGCACCAGTGGTTTTGTGGAACTGGAATCCCCGGTCCTGTTTGATCACGAAGTCGCCGCGTTGTTTGACGTGCCATTCCTCAAGAACCGCGTCGTGAGGCTCAGTGCGACCTTCAATGCGGCCGATGGACCGACGGCATTGGAACTAGCGGTGCAGGAACTCGCCGGCCGCGCCACCGCAGCGGTCGAGGACGACAACGCGAAGGTAATCATTATTTCAGACCGGGATGTCAGTGCCGAAAAGGCCGCCATCCCCATGTTGCTCGCGGTTGGCGCCATCAACCGTCGCTTGACCCGGGCCGGCCTGCGTCTGCGTTGTGATCTGGTCGCGGAGACCGGGGAAGCCCGCGACGTGCATCATATCGCCACTTTGTTGGGCTTCGGTGTGAATGCCGTGAATCCGTGGATGGCTTTTGATATTGTGAGCGAGATTGCGGCCAGCGGCAGCACGACCAAGCCGGTTACCCCTGCCGAAGCGCGTGAAAACTACAAGAAGGCCATCATGGCCGGTCTGTTAAAGATCATGGCCAAGATGGGCATCAGCACCCTGCACAGTTACCGCGGCGCCCAGTTGTTCGAAGCGCTCGGCATCGGTCCGAAGGTCATCGATGACTGCTTCCTGCGCACCGCATCACCGATTGGGGGCATCGGTTACGCGGAAATCGCCGTGGAAACACTGCGTCGTCACGATAACGCCTACGCCGAAGCGCCTGCCGCCGCCGCGGAAGGGGATGCAGCAGCGGGATCGAGCGATCCCACGCTGCACAACGAAGGCTATTTGCGCGTCAACAAGCGCGGCGAGGGTGAATACCACGGTTGGAACCCGAAGGTTGTTTCGGCCATGAACCGCTTCACCCGGGATGGGTCGGAGGATAATTACAATGGTTGGAAGTCCGTCACCAACGAACATCAACCCCTCGCGATCAAGGACCTGCTCAAAATCCGTTTTGATAAGCGCCCTCCGGTCGCGGTGGACGAAGTAGAACCCATTGAAGACATTCGTCGTCGTTTCACGACGGCGGGTATGTCCTTGGGCGCACTTTCCCCCGAAGCTCACGAAACCCTGGCCATCGCGATGAACCGTATTGGCGGTAAGTCGAACTCGGGCGAAGGCGGCGAGGATCCGGTGCGTTTCTCCATCCGCGAGAACGGGGATTCCGCCAACAGTGCCATCAAGCAGGTCGCCTCGGGTCGTTTCGGCGTCACCGCGGAATACCTGGCCAACGCGAAGGAAATCGAAATCAAGATGGCCCAAGGCGCCAAGCCAGGCGAGGGCGGCCAGCTGCCCGGACACAAGGTTTCGCCACTAATTGCGCGTCTTCGCTTCAGTGTGCCGGGCGTGACGCTCATTTCGCCGCCGCCACACCACGACATCTATTCCATTGAGGATCTCGCGCAGCTCATCTTCGACCTCAAGGAGGTTAATCCGCGCGCCAAGGTCTGCGTGAAACTCGTTTCCTCGTCCGGCGTCGGCACCATCGCGGCGGGCGTGGCCAAGGCCTATGCCGACGTTGTGCTTGTGTCCGGCCATGAAGGCGGCACGGGCGCCTCGCCCCTCGCCTCGATCAAGAATGCCGGGTCTGCCTGGGAAATCGGCGTGGCCGAGGCTCATCAGGTCCTCATGATGAACGGACTGCGCAACCGTATCGTGCTGCGCACCGACGGCGGCATGAAGACCGGCCGCGATATCATCATCGCCGCCCTCCTCGGCGCGGAAGAATTCAACTTTGGCACAGCCGCCCTCATAGCGGCCGGCTGCGCTATGTTCCGCGTCTGCCATTTGAACACCTGCCCGGTTGGCGTTGCTACGCAACGCGACGACTTGCGGGCCAAGTTCCGCGGCAAGGCCGACAACGTCATTAACTATTTCAACGCCGTTGCCGACGACGTGCGCCATTACCTGGCCAAACTCGGCGTGCGTTCCCTGAACGAAATCGTTGGTCGCACCGAATTGTTGCAACAAATCGAGGATCCGGAGAACCCGAAGACCCACATGATCGATTTGTCGGCCCTCTTGCACGATCCGGATCCTACCGGAGAGCTGGATCGTTACCACACCCGCGAGCGCAACGAGCGCTTCGGTAACGAGGGCTCGCTCGACGAGGCTATTCTGCAGGAAGCGCGCGATGTAATCCTCGGCAAAAGCGCCCGGTTGGTCGCCCGTTACAAGATCACCAACGTCAACCGCGACATCGGCACCCACTTGTCTGGCCAAATCGCCTACCAACGCGGTAATCAAGGCCTGCCTCCCGGCACCATCGACCTCACCTTCACCGGTAGCGCGGGCCAAAGCCTCGGTGCCTTCTTGGTGAACGGCATCAAGCTCACCTTGAATGGCGAAGCCAACGATTATGTCGGCAAAGGCATGGCCGGCGGTGAGATTATCGTCCGCCCACGACCCAATGAGCAGTTCGAGTGGCACACCAACTGTATTCTGGGCAACACCTGCCTCTACGGAGCCACCGGCGGCGTGTTGTTTGCCGCGGGCTGGGCCGGAGAACGGTTTGCCGTGCGTAATTCCGGCGCCATCGCGGTGGTTGAAGGAGTCGGCGAGCACGGTTGTGAATATATGACCGGCGGTGTCGTGGTAATCCTCGGTCGCACCGGCAAAAACTTCGGCGCCGGCATGAGCGGCGGCCTCGCGTTTGTCTATGACGAGCGCGGCACCCTGCCGGATCGGTATAATTCGCAGATGATCGGGTTGGAGCGGCTGAACAATGACGATGAGGTCGTAAGTCTGCGCCAACTGGTCGCGGCCCATGCCAATCAGACCGGCAGTCCGCATGCGCAAAAGCTCGTCGCTAATTGGGAAACCCTGGTGGGCAAGTTCTGGAAAGTGGTGCCGCATCCGCCCACGCCGGATACGCCCAAACAAGTATTTGCCTTCGATAAAACGAAGGTGCCGGTGTCGATCGCTCCGTGAGACACCATAACTAAGGGGCGTTAACGGGTCGCGAAAGCGACCCGTTAACTGCTTGGTTTGGCAGGCATGGCCAACAAGCCAATCAACAGGGTGCCGGATAGACGGATCGCATTGCTCGCCCATTACCCCGTTTAAGTGAATTGAGGTTGGCGCGGACGGCGTCGCACGGCAAAAAGCCGGCATGCCATCGAAACCCATCCCCGGATCATCGGGCGAAGTGCTGACCGAGTTGCCTTCCGCGTATCAGCCGCATCTTTCCACCGGTCTTTTGCACCTCCCGCGGTTCATCGCGAAGATCCGTTACGTGCAACGGCACGGATCGCTGCCTGCGAGCTATGCCAAGAACTACAAACGCGGCATGGACCGTTTCCTATGTCAGCATCTGGGCGTTGAACCCGCCGCGGTGGAGCAAATCGTGCAGACCGCGGCCAATGACGCGGAAATGGATGCCCGTTTACTGGAACTGTTCCCCTCCGACCTGCAGGCGGCCAAGTGGAATCGCAACTATGTGCAGAAGGGGATGACCGTAGCGGGTCGTGAGTTTCTACTCGAAGCGTTAACCGCCATGGGGTGCGCTGATCGGGCCGGTGAAATTATCAGCGTGGTGGATCTGATCGAGTTTGATGAGCGGCGCATCGAGTAAGCGCGACGCTAACGGCAAAAAAAGAGCCGCCCCCTTGCGGGAGCGGCTCATGTGTTTAACGAATGAAGAGTTTTTACTTCTTCTTCGCTGCCGGCTTCTTCTTAGCTGCAACCTTTTTCTTGGCTGCGGGCTTCTTAGCTGCGGTCTTTTTCTTAGCTGCTTTTTTTGCCATGCGATTGCTCCGATTTAGGGCTTTAGTTGATGTGACTCACCACGACTAAGGGGCGCCGTGCGCAAGTTACATTTTGGTAACTCAACAATCTATGCGGTTCGCGCAACACAAATGAGTAAGAATTTTTCATTAACTCATCCGGCCGTTTTTCGATTTTGACGCGCGAATTTTAGTTTCGTCGTGAATTTTTTGTGATGACGACGCGTTAATGCACCACATTCAGCGCTGATTTATTTGCGCAACCACGTCGCGCAACGACGTGAGGTTTTGCTGCACGAGTGCGCCCATTGATTCACAACGCAGGTAGTCATCGCGGTGAAAATGTTCGGCGAGTGCCGTGCGCAACGCATGCACTTTCTCAATCGGCGCAATCGGATCGACGCACATCTCTTCGAGCAACGCACCCAAACGCACTCGCGCCAATTCCGCGCGCTGCACCATGAGGGTTTGCTCCTCGCGTTGGTATTGCAGCGCGGTTTGCGGATGCAGATGCTTGTTACAATAGGCTACCAGAGGCGCGTTTTCCTTGAAGAACTGCGGCAGATAGAAATTTTTGCGACTGTTGTAGGACTGTTGGTCGAAATCCATCGCGCGAATGCGCACTTGGGCGGCTTCAAAGTCCGGCGTGATCACAAAAACGAAGTTGTAGGACCGCATATCCCCCAGCAGTCGCACAAAACAACGCTCATTGAACTTCACGAGCTCCTTGGCCACGCGGACCGGCCTCAATTCTGGGTATTGCAGCCATCGATCGATGAAAATATCCCCCGGGATACCCGCGATATGCTCTTCAATGAGCGTATTGCCACTGGTGAGGTAGTTCAGACGGTTGGGTGAGAGCAGATGCTCAAGTTCCAAGCCGTAAACCCGGGAGGCATCGGCCCGTTTCACGTAGAAATAGTCCTGGTTGTCGTTGTAGGCGTTGACTACCCGGACCCGAAACGGAGTCGAGTTGCCGAAACTGCAGTAATCGACGCGGTCCACGTAGAGATGCTGCACAATACTGTAGTCCCCATCGACCTTGAGCAGCGCGTAGATACGTTTCAGACCTTCATAGAGGTCACCCATCTCGTCTGAACGGTAGATAACGGTGTCCCACAAGGTGGGTTTGCCGTCCCGATCGACCAAGGGAATGACTTCTTGAAAATCGCGCAGCCGATCATAGGTCACGGGCAGCTGACGTTCGCGTTTATAGCGCAACAGATAACCGCGCAAACCGGGGTTAATCGGTATGCTGGGTTTACGCGGAGTGACCAACGGGGTCTCTTCGACCTCATCCATGGGCGCCAAGCTGGTGGAGCGACCGGTGGGTGGCAACAACTCCCGCGAGCCTCAGGCACCGCCTTGATCAAACCAACGCACCAAAGCCGGCTTGAGGGCGGGAACCTGCTGCACCTTGCCGCCATCACGCAACGAGTCGGTCGCCGCACAGCCCGCCGCAATACTTTCGCGCGCGGCAATGGGGGAAGTGTCGGTCGCTCCGCCGCGACGCACGTAACGCAGGAATTCCGCCAGGATCTTGGGGTCGGCGCCGCCATGGGTGCCTTTCTCCAGCGGTATGTTGTAGTTGCGATTGCCCTTCGCGTTGTAGTTGGCGCGCTTGTTCCAAAGTTTGAGATGGGTGCCGGGTTCGCCATTGCCGAAGTTTTCCAATCGACCCTCCGTGCCGATGACGGTGTAGTTGCGCCAGTAGTCGGGAGTGTAATGACACTGCGCATAGGTCGCAAAGACTCCGTTGTTCAGCTTCATCTGCATCGAACTGAGGTCTTCGACATCAATGCGGTGATTGAGTCCACGCAAAGTAGTGGGCGGATACTCATCAAATTTGAGCTTTGAGATGTTAATCGGTCGCGGTCCTTTGGTCGCGGGCATTCTTCCCGGCAAATCCCCATACACCGTGAGTCCACCGAGCGCACTGACGGTCCGGGAATAGCCGCCACAGAGCCAATGGATCACATCGATATCGTGCGCTGCCTTCTGTAGCAGCAGTCCGTTGGTGTAACGGCGCTCCGCATGCCAGTCGCGGTAATAAAAATCCCCGCCATGCCCGACAAAGTGCCGGCACCAGCACGCCTTCACCTCGCCGATGACACCGGAGTCAATCAACGCCTTCATCTTACGGACAAAGGCCATGTGCCGCATATTATGGCCGACATAGAGGCGCGCACGGTGCTGTTTGGCCGTGGTCAGAATGCGATCACAGGCCGCGGTGGTCAGGGCCATGGGTTTTTCCAAATAGATGGCAAATCCGCGCTCCAGGGCCGCAACGGCCTGCGTTTCGTGCAGAAAATCCGGCGTGCCGATGATGACGGCATCGAGCGTTTGGGCCAAAAGCTCCTCCACTTGGTGCGTGGTGAAGATATCCGCCCCAAACTCCGTGCGGTTGCGGGCAAGGGTGCCGGGATTGATATCACAACAGGCCACGATTCGGGCACCCTTGCCGGGTTTGTGGGACAGCCGCGCGAGCAAGCCGCCGCGGCCACCGGAACCGATGACACCAATTTGAAGATCGTTATTTTTCATAAGAGACAAATGCCCCGAAGTATCAATTGGCGGCGGGTCGGTGCTGCCGGCGATAGTCCAAGGGTCGTAATCCGCGGGTATGCGCGGCAAACGCCGCATAAAAAGGAGCCACCGACGAAAAGCCGCTCTCCATTGCAACGTCGAGCACCTTCATGTCCGAAGTGATAAGTAATCGTTGCGCATGAGAGACCCGCAGCCGGGTCAAATACTCCCAAACACTCGAGCCGCACTGTTTCTTGAATACCCGCATCAGGTATTTCGCGTGCAACCCCGCATGATCAGCAATGGCCTGCACCGTCAGCGGATCCCGATAATGGCGCGCGATGAACCGGGTGATATTCGCAATCTGTGCGACCCCTTCGTTCACCCCGGTATCCTTTCGTTTGGCTATTCGCGGCGTGACCAAAGCCAGCCGATGAAAGCGGGCCTCCATTTCTAGTAACATGACACGCCGCTGGGCGGGATCACTGCTCGCGGCATCCGCCAGCCAACGTTCCAACTGAGGTCGATCTTCCGGCGCGGGAGCCGAACTCACAATTTCACCCTCCAATAACCGTTCGCCCAAGGCATGCGGCAATTGCCACTGTAAAAACCACGCCAAGGGCAGGGTAATCCAAATTCCTTCACCTAGTATACCCGGCGAAACGGTTTGATGAGGAATTCCGCCCCACAAGGCGGTGAATCGACCCGCTTCAACTGGCACGATGGTTCCCCCGTGCAAATAGGAGAACCCGCCCCGAAACAGATAGTTTACCTCGATATCGGGATGGGTATGCGGCCGCGCCATCATCCCGGTATTCCGCTGATGCCATACCCGAAACCCGAGTTCATCTTCATGACGGGTTTCAACGGGGTGGGATGGGCGAGGCATGGTTACTATTAAAGAGATGTTTCGGATAAAACGGAAAGAAAGTTTTGAATAGTTCTGCTAGAATGGCGGGGTCATGGAACAACGCTTTCACAATCACCTCCCCCCACCACCCATCGTTAACGTCCCCGAGGCTCGGGTGCCGACCGACTTGGACGAATATCTTTTCGATCTGAACGGCTTCGTTATCCTTCGCGGTGTCCTTTCCAAGGAAGAAGTCGCCGACGCCAACGCCCGCATAGACACCATTCCGCGTTCACTGCCCCGCAACGGTTGGCACGGCTGGGTGCAACGCGAGGACCATCCCGAACATCGTGGTATCAGCTATCAGCAGGTATATGAACTGGGTGGCGCGCTGGAGCGCATGATCGATCACCCCAACTACATCAACTACGTGATGCGCTTCATCGGCGGACACGATTGTTTCGATTACCACCATGGCCCGGCCTTCATTGATGAGAATTTCTACACCATCCGCGGACCCGGCGAAGCGATTCCGCTGCACGCCGGTGGTCACGACCGCGCCAAGCGCATGTCATTTGGTTACCACAACGGCCGTTTTCAATGTAACCAGATCAACGTGCTGATGGCCTTCACCGATATCGGTCCCGGAGACGGCGCCACCATGGTCATTCCCGGTTCCCACAAGTCCAACATCGCCCATCCGGAGTTCAGCAAGCCCAAGCGTTACGACGAATGGCAGGATGGCGGCGGCGGATCGGTCGATGGCATCGCGGGAGCAATTGAAGTCCACATGAAGGCCGGTGACGCGATCGTCTTCGTCGATGCCACCTGCCATGGATCCGCCAAACGCGTGAATCCCGGCGAACGTAAAATCGCGGTTTATCGCTACGGCTCATCTTGGAACCGCACGCGTTGGGGTTATCACGCCTCACCCGAACTCCTGGCCCGCGCCAATCCGTTCGCGCGGAAAATCATCAATCCGCAGGAATACGTGCGTCCTCCCGGCACGGACGCTCGCTGGTAATTGTAGGGTGGGATCGCCGAATCCCGCCTTTTCCCATATTGAGGTAGGGGCGGTTGGCTCAACCGCCCTCGCCACTTTCACTGCCTAGGCTGCGAGCAACCGCTCACACAGCTGCCGGAGCCGCTCCCGCAAGGGCTGACCGCGGTTGGCAAAGTTACGCTGGTGTTCCTCGTATTCGGCCCGGCCGGCAGCAGTCTCGATGGCAATCGGCGCAAAGCCCAGTGCCCGCAGATCGTAAGGACTCGCCCGCATGTCGATCTCACGGACGTCGCGGGCCAAGGCAAAGCAATCGGCCACCAACTCGCTCGGCGTAAAGGGCGCCAGTTTGAACGCCCATTTGTAGAGATCCATGTTGGCGTGCAGGCACCCGCGCTGTTCGTGTTGCGGCGCGGTTTCGCGGGTCGGCTGTAGTTTGTTCAAGGGGCGCGCAGGCGCCGTGAAAAACCGAAAGGCATCAAAGTGGGTGCAGCGAACCGGATTGGCCTCAACAATCCGGGCCAGTTCCGCCGCCGGGAATCTCAGGGGATAAGCATTATGCCGCACCTCGTCCGGAGTTTGCCGGTAGACCATCGCCCATTCATGGAGGCCGTAACAACCGAAGAACGCCGGGCGCTCCATGGTAACTTCGAGTAGGTTACGCAACCATGCGACAAACTCCCGGCGATGCGCGGGCAGGGCGGAGGGGTTAACCATCACGCCTTCCGAAGTCTCGTGGTATTCCGACCAACGCAGAAACTCCCGCGCCCGCTCACCGGCCAGCACGACATCGGGTCCGGGATGCCAGCGGCGCAGCCAGGCCGCGCGAAATGCATAATAGCTGAACAGGAAATCATAAACCGGGTGCTTCTGGCCACGTGCAGCCCGGGCTTGATGCTCATCGGTCCATGCACACACCCGTTGTTCATGCGCGGCACGACGTTCGAGCCATTCAGACTCGGCCTGCACAATCATGGATGTGGCGACTCCCGGCATTTATAATCAATACGTATCCACCAGTGAAAGATGGGTCAGTTTCTTTTTGATCTCGGCGACCGTGACCGGCGTATCGAATTCGACCACCACGTCCTTTTGTTCGCGCGGATAGAGTTCGAAATAGTTGTCACTGGAGTGATGTCCGTGACCCGGAATCTCAAACGCGAAGCGATGCTGAAATGCAGTCGACTCAAAGGTTAGCAATGCTTGGGTAGGCGTGAGCCGGCGAACCGTCACTTTGGTCTCAGCTGAAGGCAGGGCTAGAAAGCGTGGCGGGGTAAAAAAGACCGTTTCCTCGCTTACGCGCTGACCGTGAATCTCGAGTGCGATCCGGAGATAAAGGTGGTCACGACCGTGTTCCTGCAAAGCCGGGCGGAGATCGAGCGTATGTTGCCGCACGCTTTTGCCGTAGTGCAGCCGCACCTCTTTTTTCGCCGATGAAATAATGCGACCATCGAGGTGAAACAAATCCCACACCAACACCCCGTCAGCACTTTCGGGTCGGTCATAGACCGTGTAGAGATGGACTTTGTCCACCGAACTGCGCCGGTAGTTACCGATGATGGCCGTTTCGCTGCCGGGCACATGGGCACTGACCAAGGCAGGCGCAAAGAAACGTCGGGCAACGTGATGGAGTGCCTTCCAACGGCCGGTGTGTTCGATCGAACTCCACGATGCCACGGGCCAACAGTCATTGAGCTGCCAGTAAACCGCTCCCATGCAGATCGGCATGATACGGCGGTAATGCTCCACACCGGTTTGCATGCAATGCGCCTGGTTGAGCTGAGAAAGATAGATCAACGCGTCCTGGCTTTTCGGAAAACGGTAGAGCCGCGAGACGTAATCGAGGATGATTTGGTTGCCGGCGGCGTTTTTCTGATGGTTCTCCATCACCGGACCGAACACGTTGCCGTCCGCGGTGGCGCAGAAGGTCGCCTGCGTTTCCGGCGAGGAGTAACTCTGCATGCCGAACTCCGACACGAAGCGGAACTTCCACTTCTCGTAATCCTTCACCGGATGGCGCGCGTGCCACACATCCCAGAAATGCGTGTCGCCGCTGATTTCGCCCAGAGCCTTGACCGTGTAATCATTGCTCCGGCCCTCGCCGCGATAGGGCGAGGTCGGCCAATACGGCGTAACCCCATCCATTTTGGCGACTGCTGCCGGCAGCACCTTGTGGAAAATCGCATCGTAGTTTTTGCGCAGTTTTTTGTCCGCCGCCAAGGCATCCCAGTTGAGGGTCTCGATCTCGTTGTTGCCGCACCAGAGCGCCAATGAGGCACGGTGACGGATGCGGCGGATGTTATGCTCGGCCTCGGTTTTAACACTCGCAACAAACTCGCGGTCTCCGGGATAAAGCGTGCAGGCGAACATGAAATCCTGCCACACGAGCAGACCGAGTTCGTCGCAGATATCGTAGAACTCCTCGCTTTCGTAGAGGCCACCGCCCCAGACGCGCACCAAGTTCATGTTGGCCCGCACGGCGGACACGAGGTCGCGCTCGTAGTCGGCGCGTGTTAGTCCAGCGACGAAACTATGCGCGGGAATCCAATTGGCGCCCTTCGCGAAAACCGCGCGGCCGTTGACTTTGAACTGGAACGATTCGCCCCACCGGTCCTTGTGGCGGTCCAGCTCCAGCGTGCGCAGGCCGATGCGTTGTGACCATGAACCCAGTTCGCGTCCATCGGTCGCCGTAGCGACAACCGTGAGGTCATAAAGCGGCTGATCGCCGTGTCCGGCCGGCCACCAGAGTTGCGGATTTTTGACCGCGAGGGTGAGCTGCTTGGTGGTGGAACTGGCGGTGGCAACTGTTTCCCCATTTAACGATAGGGCAACCGCACAAGTGACTCCTATGGCCTGACGATCGAATTCCGGCGTGAGGTTGAGCGAGACCTGACCACGGGCCGAGTGATCCTGGTTAACCCGGACCGAATCGAGGCGATTGCCACTCCAACCTTCAAGCCGCAGATCACGCCAGATGCCAGCCGTCACAAATCGCGGACCCCAGTCCCACCCGAATTGGCATTGTTCTTTGCGGAAGACCGAGCACCGGCCGATCGAGTCATTGAATTCCTTGGGCTGATGCTCGGGACGCGTCTTGGGCAACGCCCGACCCGCACTCGCAAAAACGAAACGCAGTTCATTGCGCCCCGCCTTCAACATGGCACGCACGTCCCACCGATGGGTGATGAACATGTTGTCCGTCACGGCGATTTTTTTGCCGTTGAGATATACCGCGCAGAGAGTGTCGAGACCATCACACACCAATTCGACCACCTCCTCGGCCAACAGGCTTTTTGAAACATTGAAGCTCGCGCGATATTCCCAGTCGCGATCCTCGATCCATTGCAGATCCAGTTCGTTGGTGCCGAAGAAAGGATCGGGAATCAAATCGTGGCGCCTCAAGTCGCGATGGACGCAACCGGGCACAACGGCGTCACGCCAAAAGGACGATTTAGACGCATCACGAAAACGCCATGACGCGGTGGCAAGGGGTAGGGTCTGCATTAGGAAGAAATACGTGTGAGCAATCGGCGGACACCCTCGATTGGGGGGTCAACAATAGCCGACATTTGGCAACGGGAATCAAGGGTGGCGGCAAGGGTGCTCTGTGCAATCGGCGTTTGCAGGATCAGTCCACTCAGCCCAACCGGCAGGGCGAGCGAGCCATTTTCGGCAAACACGCGCGCAATCACTTCATTCGCCAATCGGGCTATTTGACCAATGGACTGGGTCAATATCCCGAGCGCAGCCTCATCGTTTTGTGCCGCCAGTGTTGTAATAAGCGGCCCATATGCGGCAATAGCGGGCGGTGTGGTTGATGGTGAATAAAAATGGCGGGTGAGTGCCGTCGCGTCCCGAATTCCCGTGGCCTCACAAATGGACGCACCTAGTCCGGATGGTTCAGCCCAACCTTGGAGTTCAAGGATCGTGCGCGCAATGGCGTGCTGGCCCAGATCATATGCACTAGCCGGATCGCCGAACCGCCAACCGAGGCCACCGGCATAATGCGCCGTCCCGTCATCACCACGAGCCGCCACAAACGATCCCGTGCCGGCGTGCAAAACAAGACCCGGGTGGCCAGCCGTCGCCAGTTCGAGCACTGGAATCGAATCATCGAAAGTCTGCACGCGGCCATAGCCAGTGAGCTCAGCGCCAAACTCGCTCCAAAATGAGCGACTGCCCGCCATACAGAAGACCGTGTCTGTGATAACAATTCCCTGGCGCGTCTGTCGGCCCGCCGCCAGCAGTTCTTCCAAAGTCGTTGAGATGAGCTTCGAGATGGCCTGTGAATCCAGGATGCTGGGACTACAACCCGCGGTCCGACGTTGCGCGATGAAAGCCCCCGTCTCATCCACGAGAATGAATTCCGTTTTGGTGCCGCCTCCGTCAATGCCGATCCTTGCATTCATCAATCAGGCCAGCTGCTTGCTCAGGCGGTGCTTATATTTTTCGCCGACCTGACGGTTGTGTTCAATTGCACCGGGCTGATTCTGACTGCGCAACAAGGGAAGGGGATGACCCTGCGACTGCATCCAAGCCATTACTTCCAGCATCAGCAGGTTGAGCAGCATCGCCCCGACCAATGTGGAAGTGGGGCCTGACATCAGGCCATCCCCGAGATCAATCAAGGTATCGCCGGGCACGCCGAGATTATCGAGGGTGTGGTTGGCGATCTCATGCAGTTTTTGGCCGGACGGATGCACCGTTGCCGCGGTCGTGGACATGGCCAGGGAAGTCAGGCCAATCACATTGAGTCCCTTTTGTTTGGCGTAGAGCGCCACTTCGATCGGCGCAGAATTCTTCCCCGAATTGGAGATGACAATAATGCTTTCCCCAGAGCGAAGCTCATACTGCCGGTCATAACGGCCGGCGAGCACCGTGCCGTAGCCGACTTGGTTTTCGATAAACCCACCCGTCGGATCAAGCATGCCGTTGACGCAGACCAGCCCGCCGGCCCGGCCGATAATTTCGCGCGCCAGCACTTCGCTATGACCGCTACCGAAGACATGCAGCATGCCACCCCCCGCGAGATTTTTGCCCATGATCGGGGCCAGTGCACTAATCACCGGCTGGTTGCTTTCGCGCGCGGTTGCGATCAGTTTGGTGGAGCGGGTATAAAAAGTGTCGGCGGGAAGACTCATACCCTTACAAATATAGCCTTCCCTTGGGCGAAGTCGCTGCAAAAGTATTTGTCGCCCCATAACCGTTATACCCATGCGCTATCTCACATCGCTGGTTCTGTTGTTCAGCTCACTGCTTTCAATGCGCGGCGAATTGATACCCGTGGAAGATTTTAGCCATGGGGCCGCCTTCACCGGGATGACCATTTCACCCGATGGCAAGACCGTCGCCTATGTGCAAAGCATCAAGGGCGATCAGAAGATCCTGATGCGCGATTTGGACACGGGTAAAATCATGGGCATCGAGATTCCCAATACGGGCGTGCCGTGGGTGGAGCAGCACACCAAGCTCGATTGGCTAAATAGCACCCGCTTGTTGTTCAGCCTCTATCCCAACGGATTTTCCGCCATGGACAAGGATGGGAAGCATTATGAAGGGCTCACCGGTCGGGATCGCTACGCCATTCGCAAGGACAGCTATTTTAACACCCCATCCACGATCTATAATTTCTATGACGAAAAAGACGGCACGGTGTTGATGAACGAATATGACCAAGCTTACTCGGTGGACGGTGTCGGCGAGAATCAGTGGTATGCGATATCTCATCCCCACGTGTTGAAGGTGAACGCACGCACCGGAGGATTCGAACGGGTGCTCAAGAACCCGGGCAATATCGAATACTGGCAGGAAGACCTCGACTTCCTCAAGCAACACATGCCGGCGAAGTGATGATTCGCGCGATTGATCATATCAATATCGTCGTCACCGATCTGGAGCGCTCGGTAGCTTTTTACACGGAGCTGCTCGGTTTCAAGTTGGCCAAGGAAGCCACCCTCGAAGGCGAGTGGATCGACCGCATCGTCGGCCTTAAGGGCGTGCGCGGTCGGGTCGCCTATGTTGTGGCTCCGGCTGGTGAACCGCGCGTCGAATTACTGTGCTATGATTCACCTGCCGGCGAAGACCCGGTTGTGAATCGCGCCGCCAACACCGTCGGACTGCGTCACATCGCTTTGCGGGTCGATGACATCCATGCGATGACCGCAAAACTCCGAGCCGCGGGCGTCGAAGTATTCAGTGATCCCGTGAAAGTGCCGTCGGGGGTGGTGCAACATGACCAAGGGCACAAGACCCTTGTCTACTTCTTGGATCCAGACGGGGTTATTCTGGAGCTCGCTCAATATAGTTGAAACCGAATCACTGCTCCCAGCGACCATAGATACCGCAAGGCAGCACCTTGCCATCCGAGGCGACCGGCAGTCCGACTTCGCCGGCCGTGATTTGGCCGCCGCGATCAAGCAACAGCTCGCCCAAAAGGTTCGCCACCACTGTAGGCGACAGACGCGCGGTATAGGCATTAATCAAAAAAAACAGCGGCTGCTCGCTCAACAATTCACGGCACTCCGTCAGCAGGGTCCACAGGTGATCCTCCAGTTTCCACATTTCACCAGTGCTGCCGCGGCCGTAAGTCGGTGGATCCATGATGATCGCATCGTAACGCCGACCGCGTTTGATTTCCCGGCGCGCAAACTTGAGACAATCGTCCACGATGTAGCGGATCGGGGCGTCAGCCAGTCCGCAAAGGGCGGCATTTTCGCGGCACCATTTTACCATGCCCTCGGCCGCATCCACGTGGCAGACACTCGCGCCCGCAGCAGCGGCGGCGCAGGAAGCCGCCCCGGTATAACCAAATAGATTGAGCACGTTGACTTCACGCCCCGACGCGACCGCCTTTTTTATGCGGGCACTGAACCAATCCCAATTTACCGCTTGTTCGGGGAAAAGACCGGTGTGTTTGAAACTGGTCGGGTGAATTTTAAAGGTCAGTTTTAGCGGCGCGTAGCTCAGGGTCCAATGATCGGGCAGGGGCCGCCGAAACTCCCATTTGCCGCCGCCTTTCTCGCTCCGGTGGTAAAACCCATCCCAGTTTTTCCACGGGGCTCCGGGTGCTATCCCGTGCCGCGGCCAGATGATCTGCGGATCAGGCCGCACCAGCGTAACATCGCCCCAGCGCTCCTGCTTCATGCCATCGCCACTGTCCAACACCTGATAATCCTCCCATTTGTCAGCAAGGAGAATGGCGGGGCGTTGTGGTGTCATCCCGGCAGCATGCACGACGGAATTCCCGGATGAACACAAAAAATAACACGATAAATGGCGTGAGTTTTCGGTGGAAGGCCGACCCAAAGCGCTTTATTGACACTCAACGGCAACAAACCTTCGGATAACCGTTCTCAAAAATTCCATGCATCTATTCAAACTCTCCAAGGCGGCCATCGTCATGCTCAGCGCCGCGCTTCTCAGTGCGGCCCAGCTCTCGGCTGATGTCGTCGAAACCAAGAACGGCGCGCGGATCGTCGGCCAAGTCACCAAGATCGATGACGGCAAGATCTACGTTACAACCGACTATGCCGGTGATCTGGTCATCAAGCAGAGCGAAGTGTCCAGCTTGAGCACCGATGCCCCGGTATTCGTGCGCTTGGCCAGCGGCACGACCATGCAGGGCACGGTTATCAGCGATACCACCGGGATCAGGATTGCCGGATCGGACGGCGAACTCAGCACCCAGGTGGATAAAGTCGCCGCGACTTGGTCCCCCAAAGACGAAGACCCGCAGATCGTGGCCATGCGTAACGAGATCGCCGCCCGCGAACGCCACTGGGCCTATGAGGGCTCCGTCGATATTAGCGGCAAGAGCGGCAACAAGAATCAACTCGGCACTGCCTTGGGTTTCCGGGCCACCCTGAAAACCCCGGAAGACACCCTGCAGTTCTATACCAACTACAACCGCCAGGTAACCGAGGGCACGAAGTCAGCCGATCAATTCAAGGCCGGGGCCGACTACTCAAACAACTTTTCCGGCCGCTAGTCCTGGTATGTCCGCGATGAGCTCGGTTTCGACCGCGTGAAAGACATCGATCTCTACAACGTAGCCGGCGCCGGTTTTGGTTACGATTTCATCAAGAAGGAAAAACGCACGTTGACCGGTCGCGCCGGTTTCTCTTTCCGCTATGAAGGTTATAAAAACCCGGCCACCGACGACGTGAAAAGCGCCGGTCTCGATTTTGGCATGAATCACGAGTGGGAATTCAGCAACTCCAAGCTCGTGAACCGCCTGTCCTATGTGCCGGCTTTCGAAAATTTCGCCAATTTCACCCTGACGCACGAGTCCTACTATGAACTACCCTTGGCCAATCCTTCGTGGAAACTGCGCATGGGCGTGAGTAACGATTACAACAGTCAGCCGGGCGCCGGACTTGAAAAGCTTGATACCTCCTACTTCACGCGTCTCGTGCTGAACTGGAAGTAAGCCCCAACCAGAATTTCAGATTCAACCGGCCCGTGGACTTGATCCCGGGCCGGTTTGCTTTTTGCCGGCCAGCTGGTTGCCTGTAGTCAATCATGATACGGCAGGATTACATACTTCGCCTGATATCCGAGCTGCGGCAATTCGTTGGCGCCATGATCGGCACCGGGGATCCAGGCCGGGCCGGCGAAGCACTCCATGCAGTTTTACATGCGCAGGAACGGCTCTTTCAATGCCCGCCGGCCAATTTTCTGGGACTGACGATTGATCAACAAGTGGAACAGCTCGGCCGTGACGAATCCCCGGAAACTGCCGTGGAGAAAGTCGCCACCTATGCGGCCACTCTCGAACAAGCTGCGCGGATTTATGAAGCGACCAATCGGGATCAACTGGCCAAGAATTCACGGCAGATTGCCCTCGGTTCACTGCTGATCGCCACGAACCGTTGGCCGGAGCAACGCACCCTGATGGCCGATGGGATCACAACCCTGCGGCAAGAGTTGGCTGCCGTGGAGTTACATCCGCCCGTGCAGGAGCTGCTGGATACTTGGGAGGCAAAGCCCGAGTGACTCACGTGCCGTAAAGCCGGTCACCAAAATCGCCCAGACCCGGCAGGATATATTTACTGTTATTGAGCTCGCGATCATGCGCGGCCGTAAAAATCGGCACATCGGGATGTTCGGCGTGAACCGTTTCAACTCCTTCAGGTGATGAAACAATGCAAACAAAGGAGACCTCCCGTGCGCCGGCTCCCTTGACCACCGTGATCGCCTGGGCCGCAGAACCACCCGTCGCCAACATGGGATCGACCACCAAGACCCGCGTTCCGGCCAGCGGAGGCAACTTGCAATAATAGCTGCGCGCGACGGCGGTTTCATGATCCCGTTCGAGACCGACATAACCCACGCTGACATCTGGGAACAAATCCAAGAACGGCTGCATCATACCGAGCCCAGCGCGTAGGATCGGGACCACCACCAGCGGACGCGCCAGCACCTGGCCGGTATGGGGCTCGAGCGGCGTCTCAATCACCTTTTCTTTGGTCGCCAAATTTCGGGTCGCTTCAATGGCCAGCAACAGGCCCACCTGATAAGCCAGCGTGCGAAAGGTGGCCGGCTTGGTGCTCTTATCGCGCAAATGCGTCATGATGTGCGCGGCGAATGGGTGTTGGAGAACGTGCAGGGACATGGGGCGGTTGGTTATAACAGACGTTTGCTAACTTTGTTTTCCATGATGGCCGCGAGCTCCTTCATCAACGCTTTGTCCTTGCCGCGTAGTCCGGGCATGAGCGCGAGCCATTTATAAACATCATTGCGCAGTCGCTTGGGCAGGGCCGGTTTTAACAATATCGCCCGATCAAGCGCACGCACACATTGGGCCGCCACGTGCTCATACATCAACTGGGCGTCGGCGGAACTTTGCTGTCCGGCCAGCCGCAGGATGTCGTCCAGCGATCGCTGCCGCCGCTTGGCGATCACCTTGTAGTTGCCTAGGCTGTTCGCCACGACGTTGACCGTGCGGGGAAAGAGACTGGACATCAGGTTCCACGGATCGTTGCCGTCCCCGGCCTGCCGAATATCGCTGCGCAGAATGACCGCGGGAATATCGGCAAACTTCGCGATCATGAATTCGATCACCGTGCCGGAATCGAGTTCGGTGCCATCGTAATTGAAAAGCCCGAGATCACATTGCAGCAGGGCCCGTATATCCTGGTCCCGGATTGTGCGGGGCGTCTTGCCGCGCGGCTCAAAATCCTGCGGCAGGCGGCACAGGTATTTGCCGTGCGATTTTTCGAAGATGGCCTCGGCCAGATACGCATTGCCGATGAGGTGCTTGAGGCTGAACAACTCACTACCGAAATAAACCGTGTAGCTCTTTTTTCTGGGGGCCATGCGCGCGATGCCGCTAGCAAGCCGCCTAGGCGCCGTGGCCACAATGCCAAACTCACCCGCGTTGGCTCAGGGCTCCAGGGTAAGCGTATGCACCGTCACCCCGGGAAGAAATGGAGTCGGCTTGCCCTCAACCCAAGCTTCATGTCCCGCGCGGTAAAATGGCGAAAGTGGATGGCCGCTCTGACCACCCGGCATATGAAAAATTCCCTCTTCCTCGCGGCCGGGCGAAACCACGAACCGTTCGCTCGCACCAAAGTCGGGGCGTTGCACGCGCGGAGTGATACTGTCGCCGGGCAGGGGATCAAACGGCATGTTCAACCAGCCGGACAACCAGTCAGGCAGCACATGGGCAAACGGGTGTTTGATTTGGGCCCGGTTGCGTTGCCCCCAAGTAGCTTTGGCCACCTTGAGATCCTTGGCCTGCAATTGCGCGGTCACTTCGTCGGCTGCGGCCAACAGGAGTTCATCCCAGTTTTGGTAACGAGCACTTAACAGATGAAGTGGACGCTCATTCAAGATGGTCTGGAGCGGTTGTTCGTAGTGGAAACGATACCAAGTAAACTGATCAAACTCCCGGACGCAGGGAGCGAAGATGGGCGAAAATACCAAGTTGGCCGTCTGTTGCCGGAATAACCTCACCAAACGGTAGCTCACCGAATCAATCCGGGCCCGGCCGTCCCAATCCGCCAGTTGGCTCCGTAGTTCTGCCCGGGATTTATTCACCGCCACTGCGGCGGGGGTCAGGGTGTCGAGGAGCAGTTGACGCCAACGATCCAACATCGGCGCACGGTCATCCAGCTGGATTGCCAGTAAGTCGGCCGGCGTGGCGTTTTCCAAACCAGCCAAACGTTCACGAATCCGGGCGGCCCGGTGCGGGCGATCATAACCACCATCGCCCAAGATGCTCAGTCCCGGTTCGCCAACGATGCGGTTATTAGCCGTCCACAACCGTCCGCTTGGTGGGTCCTTCAGAAAGGGCACTTCATGATCGGGCACCATGCCATCCCAATACCGGTCGCCATAAGTCCACGCTACGGGAAAACGACCGTCATAACCGGAGCGCTTGGGCAAACCACCCGCAACCGTCCAAGCAATATGTCCCTGCCGATCGACGATCAGTATATTTTGAGCGGGCATACCTGCGCGATGGGCCACCGCCATGGCTTCATCGGTGGTGCGGGCTTCCTCCATGCCCATCAGGGAAAGGTTGATTGCTCCGGGTTGTTGCGCCGTCCAGTGCAACACCAAGGGACGGGTTTTCTCGCCCGTGCCAATTACCGGGCCCCATTCAGTCCAGTCCACTGCAAAATCCACGGGGTCACCGCCCTTGACCTCGATGATCTCGTGCCGGGTTTCAAAAGGCACCAATTGCTCACCGTTCTTGTATAGTGTGCGGGCAATCACACTCGGCTCCACTACCACAACATCACTGGTATCGGCATAGGCATTGGTCATGCCCCAAGCCACCTGTCCATTACTGCCCGCTATAACCAATGGAATCCCGGGCAGAGTGACTCCCGTGAGGGTGTGATCCGGCCAATTCATTGCAGCGCGATACCATACGTTCGGCACACGCAGATGCAGGTGCATGTCACTGGCCAGCAGCGCCCCACCGTTGGCGGTATGTGCTCCAGCCAATGCAAAACTATTACTGCCACCATGCGGCAGCTCGTCATTACCATCCAAACTGGCTGTTCCCTGACTTCCCGCTTCCCGCAAATTTATCACGCGCTCAGAGGGCGGTGGAACAACCGTTGTGGATATACTCCCATCCAGTGCCGCGTCCGACGCGGTCACCAGCGGAGCAAAAAAATCCGCCGCGTCCGATCCGTAAACATTTCGCACTGCAGTCAGTGAGCGCTCATAAAGTCCTTCGTCGCTCAACTCCATCGCCATGGCGAATGCGACCAAATTGGTGTCCTCCGGCCTCCATGGTTGGGGCTTGGTGCGAAGAAATACATACTCAGGGGGGACTTGGTCCAAGGCCGCCAGCCCCGCGTTGACTCCGGCAGCGTATGTTTCAATCAGCGCGCGTTGATCCGGATCGAGCTGGGCTACGTTCTCATGGGCAATGCGCCTAAAACCATGGATGCGGGCCGCCTTGTCGGCGGCAACAGCTTTTGGGCCAAACATCGCCGCCAATTCCCCGGCCCCGCGGCGACGAAGCAGATCCATCTGAAAAAAACGCTCCTGCGCGTGCAGCCAGCCGAGGGCCCGCGCCACGTCCAACCGGTTGGCCCCGCGGATTGTCGGCACCCCGAGGGCATCGCGCTGAATATCCACTGGACCGGTCAAGCCAGCCACCGATGTCTTGCCTTCGAGTTGCGGCAGACTGCGACGCATCTGCACATAAAACCAACCGACCCAGATGGTCACTCCCGCTAATGCCACCGCCAAAACGGTCACCGTCCATCGCAATAGTCGTCGACGCGAAAAGCTCATAATGAATAGGCCTGCCGGATCGCCGCCACCAGTTCCGGCGGCTCGGGCGAGATATTCAAAGTCAGGGCGTTGGTCGGTTCCTCCAACGTGGCCAGCTGGCTGTCGAGCATGGCTGGTTTCATGAAGTGATTTTTACGCGCCCCGATCCGCGCCCACAACAATTCACGCGAACCCTGCAGGTAGACGAGCCCGACCCGGGCATCATCCCCGAGCAGGATTTTACGGTAGGTCTCCTTGAGTGCCGAGCAGGTCACGACCGCGCCTTCACCCCGAGCAAGACATTCTTCGATATGCCGGCGAATCGCCCGCAACCATGGCTGGCGATCCTCGTCGGTGAGCGGGGTGCCGGCTGACATTTTGGCCACGTTTTCAGGCGGATGAAATCCGTCCGCGTCATTGAACCGCCAGCCAAGCTCACGCGCGAGTAACTCGCCAACCGTGGTCTTGCCACTGCCGGCGACACCCATGATCACGATGACCCGTGACGCACTCACTGCTCCCAAGCACGAATCGACACGGGGTCGCGACCCTCATCATATTCAATGTAGTCAAACATCGTCTCGATCGTTTTGTCGGTGAGCCCGGATTCCTGAACCCGTTGACGCAGCCGCGGGGTGAGGGCGTCACGCCAGCCGCGTTTCATCATAAAGCCATTCCATACGTCGCACTCATCCTCAGTGCGTGAGCCGCCCTGTTCATGGCACCAATCAAGAATTTCCTCTTCGGTGCCTCCGGCGAGGGTCCGCGATTTGAGTGCCGCGTAATCCACTTTCAGAAAATCGCAGCAGCGTTCGTCAAACCCCTTGCCGAGGCCGCCGTGGTAATCCTCGGGCAACTGACCGGCGGCGTGGAGTCGGATTTTATCCAGCATTCGGCCGAAATAGACCAAGTGACGGGTCTTGAGGTAGATGCTGCGGAGTCCGGGAACGTTGGGCATAGAAATTTATTTCCGCGTTTTTACTTCTTTCCGGCGAGCCGAAAAACTATCGGCGCAGGTAATACACCAAGGTGGCCAGCAACCCGAGGGCAAAGGTAGGCGCATTGATCCAAAGCTGATGAAACGGAACCGGCCAATGGCTGCAGGCATAGATCACCGCCACGTGCTTGATCGCTATCAGCAGCCAGCAAATCATGATGAAACGCTCGACCCGGGCATTGCGCACCGGTTTCGAACGCACATTTACCTCCACAACAAAGGCGGTATCGGTGCCCGGATGTGGAGGACGGGTGATGAGTCGGATGAGATTGGCAAACACGGGATGCTTGAAAGATAGCGCAAAGCTGCCGAAATGAAAGCTGTCGTGTCGAATCAAACCCCCACCTCCGCCCAACCTCCCGTCGAACTGGAGGGCACCAAATTAGGCAAGCCCAGCGCCGCTGCGGCGGGGCTGCCCGCCGTCATTAAGACCACCAGCTTTGCCGTGGCCGGGGTTGGTCCGGTCAAGGGCACCAAACTGCTGCTCAACGTGAACCAAAAGGACGGCTTCGACTGTCAGTCCTGCGCGTGGCCGAGCCCGGATGGTGATCGGCACACCTTTGAATTTTGTGAGAACGGCGCCAAGGCCATCGCGGACGAAGCAACCCCCAAGCGCTGCACGCCGGACTTTTTCGCCCAGCATTCGGTCGAGAAGCTGGCGCAACAAAGCGACTATTGGCTCAACCGCCAAGGTCGGCTCACCCATCCGATGGTCTTGCGGCCGGGTGCCACTCACTATGCACCGATTCCATGGGATGAGGCGTTCGCGCTCATCGCCAGCGAACTGAAAGCATTAGGCACACCGGACGAAGCCGCGTTTTATACTTCCGGGCGCACGAGCAACGAGGCCGCCTTTCTCTACCAGTTGCTCGTTCGGCAATTCGGCACCAACAACCTGCCGGACTGCTCCAACATGTGCCACGAATCCAGCGGCACAGCGCTCGGCGAGACCATAGGCATTGGCAAAGGCACGGTGAAACTGGACGACTTCGAGAAGTCCGACTTGATCTTTATCATCGGCCAGAATCCCGGAACGAATCATCCGCGCATGCTCTCATCACTGGAAGAGGCCAAGCAGCGCGGGGCAAAAATCATTTCGGTCAACCCCCTGCCTGAAGTGGGCACGGACCGGTTCAAGAATCCGCAGCACTTCATGAACCCGCTCAAGGCGTTGCCCACATTGTTGGGCGAGGGTGCTCGGTTGGCCGACGTATGGCTGCAACCGCGCATCAACGGTGATCTGGCCCTTTTCAAGGGCATCATGAAGGAGATGCTCACCGCTGAAGAAGCGGCACCCGGCACCATTTTTGACCACGCCTTTATCACGGAGCACACCCACGGTTATGATGCCCTGGTCGCGGATCTGCATGCCGCGGACTGGGATCAAATCGTCCAATCCAGTGGTATTGACCGCGCCCAAATCAAAGCCGTGGCGGATATCGCCATGCAGTCGAAGGCCACCATTTGTTGCTGGGCCATGGGCCTGACCCAGCAACCCAACGCCGTCGAAACCATTCAGGCGGTGATGAATTTCCTCTTGCTGCGGGGTAACCTGGGCCGACCCGGGGCAGGCGCCTGTCCCGTCCGGGGCCATTCCAACGTGCAGGGCGACCGCACGATGGGCATTTTCGAAAAGATGCCCGACTGGTGGCTGGACCGGCTGGATGCAGAGTTCGCCTTCAAGTCTCCTCGCGCCCACGGATTCGACACCGTGGACGCCATCAAGGCAATGCATGCCGGTAAAGTGACCGTCTTCGTCGCCATGGGCGGCAACTTCCTGTCGGCCACTCCTGATACGGAATACACCGCGACCGCCCTTCGCCGGTGCGCACTTACCGTCCAAATTTCCACCAAGCTCAATCGCGCGCATCTCATCACCGGGCGCACCGCTTTGATCCTGCCTTGTCTCGGTCGCAGTGAGGTGGATGCCCAGGCAACCGGGGAGCAATTTGTAACCGTCGAGGATTCGATGGGGATCATCAATCCCTCCCGTGGCCACGCGAACCCGGCCTCCCCGGATTTGAAGAGCGAACCCGCCATTGTGTGCGGGCTGGCCCGGGCCATTCTGGGCCAGCAGAATTCCGTGCCTTGGGAAGACTTTGCCGCAGACTATGCTTTGATTCGTGACCGCATTGCGCGGGTGGTGCCGGGTTTCGAAAAGTTCAACCAGCGCATCACCGATGGAATTTTTTATCTGCCCAACGCGCCGCGCGACACGCGCGAGTGGCGCACCTCGACGAAGAAGGCCAATTTCACCGTCGCCCCGATTCCGCAGCACAATCTGGCGGCGGGCGAATATGTGATGATGACCATCCGCACCCACGACCAGTTCAATACCACGGTCTACGGACTGGATGATCGTTATCGCGGCGTGTTCGGTGGGCGGCGCGTCGTGTTCATGCACGAAGCCGACATCCAGGAAGCCGGTCTGCAACCCGGGCAGTTGGTCGACTTGCACAATAACCATGGCGGAGTGGAGCGTCTAGCCGCTGCCTTTATGATCGCGCCTTACCGGATTCCGCGCGGGTGCGTTGCCACCTATTTTCCCGAGGCCAATGTCCTGGTGCCCATCGGCAGTGTGGCCGCAAAAAGCAATACGCCCACCTCGAAGTATATCGTTGTTAGCCTGAAACCTACGGAAGATCCTGCTGCCGCCTTGGCCCAACGACGTGCTGAACTCAATTCGTAAAAATCGCCAGCGATCCACATCGCCAAGGCAACAACTTGGAACCAAAACAACCCCGCAGGAGTCAGAATCACCGCTATGAAGAGCAACCATTTCATTCTTGCAGCCATTATTGGCTTGGGCGCATCGGGTATGGCTTTGGCCGCCGATGCCGCCGCCAGCGAAAGCAAAGTTCAAGTTACCTTGGAGAATCCTGAAAATTATTCCGATGTCCGTGACGCCTTTTTGGCCTCGGACAAAGGCAAAGCCGGCAACATCGACCTGATCCGCCAATATGTGGAAAAGGAAGCCGCCAAGTATGTGCCGGACGGCCAGAAGCTGGAAGTCACCATCACCAACATTGATCTGGCCGGTGATTTCGAACCATGGGGACAAGCCGGCAGCGAGGACATCCGCATCGTCAAGGATATCTATCCACCCCGCATCGACTTGAGTTATAAGCTGACAGATTCGACGGGCAGCGTGGTCAAGGAAGGCACCCGCGAACTCCGCGATTTGAACTTCATGATGAAGATCAACATCCACCGGGACGACGCCCTCCGCTACGAAAAGGCTTTGATCAAAGACTGGGTTCGCAAGGACCTCAAGACGGGCTGATTTCAGTCTGAGTAAAACCCATTTGCGCCCGGCCGCGAGCAGTCCATGCTCGCGGCCGTGTCATTTGAGGGCAACAGCATGCGGATCGACAAGTGGCTGTGGTGTGTGCGGCGGTGCAAGACCCGGGCCACGGCCACCGCCGCCTGCCGCGCCGGCTCGGTCATGATTGACGGTCAGTCCATCAAACCGGCCCGCGAAGTTCAGGTCGGTGAAATCATCACCCTGCAAGAAGGCCTGATCATCCGCACCCTGCGCGTCATCGGTCATCCCGCCTCACGGGTCGCCGCCAAGTTGGTGCCGACCTATTGCGCCGACCTGACCCCGCCGGAGGAATTCGCCAAGGTTCAAACCCAGCGGGTGCAGCAGGTTCTCGCGAGAGAGAAGGGTGCCGGGCGGCCCACCAAGCGGGATCGCCGCAAACTCGACCAACTCCGGGACCGGACCTGAACGAGCGAACCTTCATACCAAATTCAATCCATGAACGTGCTATCCAAATTCGAAACCGAGCTGGCAGTTCGCCCGGATGACATCGACCTGTATCAGCACGTGCACAGCACCCGGTATCTGGATTACGTGCTGGCCGCCCGTTTCGAACAGATGGAACGCTACTACGGCATGTCGATGCAGGACTTCGCCGACCGCGGCCTCGGATGGTTCATGATCACCGCTCACATCCAATACAAGCGGCCGTTGGGCTGGGGTGACCGCATGGTCGTGCGCTGCTGGATTGATCACTTTACCGAAACCGGATGTCGCGTCGCCTTTGAGATTGAAAAGCTGCCCAACCGCAAGCGGGTGTGCGACGGTTATTGCGATTATACCCTCGTCACGCTGGCAACCGGCCGGGGCACTCCACTACCCGAAGATATCAAGGCAAAGTATTCCATCTAATGGGTGCCTACGGGGCCGGGCGGGGATTTGGCTTGTGTCATCCGGGCCGGTCTGCCTAGCTGTCCGTATCGATAGAGAAAACGTTAGATGACAGGATCTGGTGAGTCGTTAGCAGAGCAGGTGCTCTAGTGATGATTTCGAAACCCACGGTGGGAACGGGACTGGCAGCGGACGGAGGATCTACGAATCATCAGATGAGCAACTCCAAACTATATGTTGGCAACCTGTCCTTCAAAACCACCGAAGACGAACTCCGTTCACACTTCGGTCAGTATGGCAGCGTTACCGACGTTTATGTCGCTATGGACCGCATGACCGGTCGTCCCCGTGGTTTCGCATTCGTGACCATGGGCACAGCAGAAGAAGCGCAAAGCGCAGCCGAGAAAGTTAATGGCTCCGAACTCGATGGCCGTCAGTTGACGGTTAACGAAGCTCGTCCCAAGGAAGAGCGCTCCGGCGGCTTCGGTGGTGGCGGCGGCGGTGGCGGTCGTGGCTTCGGCGGCGGCGGCGGTCGTGGTGGCTTTGGCGGTGGTCGTGGCGGTGATCGCGGTGGCGATCGCGATCGCGGCGAGCGTCGCTACTAATAGCACTCCCGGTTCCAAAAAACCGATTTTCAGGGACGGAGCTCCTAACCGGGCTCCGTCTTTTTTGTCTTAATATCCCCTGTCATTCCGGCAGGGAGAGGACGGGTAATTCATCCGTCCGTGGGCGCGCGGACCGCGCGCCCGTGCTGGCATATCCAGCGTTAACCGGTCCGCACCCAATCTCATGCCTTTTAAAGCTCTCAATCTTTCCGAACCCGTCCTGCGCGGCGTCCAAGCCGCCGGCTATTCCGATCCCACGCCCATTCAGTTGCGCGCCATTCCCCTCGTGTTGGGCGGTGGCGATGTCGTCGGCTCCGCCCAAACCGGCACCGGTAAGACCGCGGCCTTCGCGCTGCCGATTCTGACCCGTTTGGGCGCCCACGGTAAAACCCGCGTGCTGGTGCTTGAGCCCACCCGCGAACTTGCCGCCCAGGTTGAAACCGCCTTTCGCGATTTCGCCCGCTTCACCGACCTGCGCACCGTCGCGGTTTTCGGCGGGGTTGGTTATGGCAATCAACGCAAGGAACTCAGTCGCGGGGTCGATATCATTGTCGCCACCCCAGGTCGACTGATGGACTACCTCAAGGCCGGCACCATTAGCCTCCGCGATATCAACACGCTCGTGCTCGATGAGGTCGACCACATGCTCGACATGGGCTTCCTCCCGGTCGTAAAGGACATCATCAGCCGCTGCCCGCGCGAGCGCCAGACCCTGCTGTTTTCCGCCACGGTGCCGCCAGAGATTCAGGCGATCGCGTCCTTCGCCCTGCGCAATCCCAGCCGGATCGAGGTCGGCGTTAACCGCACGGTCAATGAATCCGTCAATCACGCGCTCTATCCCGTCGGCTACGCGCAGAAGTTCGATCTGCTACTCGCTTTGCTCGAAAAAACTGATTTCGACAGCGTGCTGGTTTTCTCCCGCACCAAGCATGGGGCCGACAAGATCGCCCGCCGGCTCAAGAGCGCCAATCACAGTGTGGCCGTGCTTCACGCCAACCGATCCCAGAATCAACGCATCGAAGCGCTCGAAGGCTTCAAGTCGGGCAAATATGAAGTCATGGTCGCCACCGATATTGCGGCCCGTGGCATTGATGTCGCCGGAGTTTCGCACGTCATCAACTATGATGTGCCGGAAAAGCCCGAGGATTACGTCCACCGCATCGGCCGCACCGGCCGGGCCCAAGCAGTTGGCGATGCCTTTACCTTGGTCACGCCGGAAAACGAAAAGGACATTCGGGATATTCAACGTTTCATCGGGGCCAAAATTCCCGAGCTCAAACTCGAGGGTTTCCCATACGGGCCCTACGCCCCTCGCCCGGATCAACCGCCCCAACAACGCGAAAGTCGCGGCCGGGCCCAGGCCCATGGTGATTTTCCGCAAAAACGCGGTGGTTTCCGTGGCTTCGGCGGTCGCCGTGGCCAGCGCTGATCTACCCCTCACTTCATCCACCATTACGGCGTCGCCAAACCGCCGGCTAAAAAAATCCGTGTGTTCGCGACGCAGTTTGCTAAGCGTTCTGTCATGTTCTGCCGTATTGTTCTCCTCGTAACCCTGTTGCTCCTTCCGGGCGCCTTGCACGCCCAGCGTGAAAAACTGCCGCCGGAAGATCTGGCGTGGGTGGAAAAAAACTTTCCCGACGCCCAGAAATCCAACACCGGGATTCGCTACCTGGTGATCGAAAAGGGGCATGGCGAAACCGCCCAGCGGGGCCAGATGGTTTCGTTGGTTTATGTCGGCCGCCTGATTGACGGTGAAACCTTCGATCAGCAGCTCGATCCGGCCAAACCTTTCACTTTTCGCCTCGGTCGCGGGAAGGTCATCCAAGGGTGGGACCAGATCATTCGGTTGATGAGTCCTGGCGACAAATGGCTGGTCATCATTCCGCCCGAACTCGCCTACGGCACTCGCGGTCAACCGCCAAAGATTCCGGCCAACGCCACCTTGGTTTTTACCATGCAGTTATTGTCGGCTAATCAGGAATAGATCTGGCGGCGTTGGGTCCAGATGGCATCGACGGTATAGATCGCCAGACCAATCCAAATCAGCCCAAACGATTGCGCCCGAACCGCGCTAAATGGCTCGTGATAAAACCAGATACCAAGGGCAAATTGCACGGTGGGGGCCACATATTGCAATAAACCCATCGTGGTGAGTTGCAGCTTTCGGGCTCCATAGGCGAACAACAACAGCGGCACCCCGGTAACCACTCCAGTGGTCAAGACCAGCCACTGAATGTGGAGTGGGGCAAATCCAAGGGCGCCGGTGCCCGTGTGTGTGCGCCAGATCAGGAACGCTCCCGCCAATGGAGCGAGCAACAGGGTTTCTACCGTGAGTCCTGCAAGCGAACCGAGGGCCGACCGTTTGCGCAGCAAGCCGTAGATGCCGAACGTTACCGCGAGGACCAGTGCGATCCAAGGCAGCCGGCCCAGCTGCCAGAGCTGCCAGACCACCCCAAAGACCGCGAAGCCGATCGCGATCCGTTGAGCGGGTCGCAATCGTTCATGCAGCACTCCCCAACCCAAAGCGATATTGACCAAGGGCACTAAAAAATAGCCCAAACTGCTCTCAATGACATGTCCGTTATTAATCGCCCAGACAAACACCAGCCAGTTGATCGTGAGTAACCCACCACTCAAGGCGTAGCGGCCCAACTGTCGGCCGGAGGAAAATGCGGCATACACCGGCTCGAATCCGCCCCGCCACCAAAGCAACGGCACCGTAAACAACATCGTCCAAAACAACCGGTGGGCAATCAGCTCGGTCGCATCCACCGAGGCAAGCTGATGCCAAAAAAGGGGAAATATGCCCCAGGCCAAGTAACAGCCAAAGGCCGCGAGCACGCCGCGAACCGACGCCCGACCCGGATTGGGGTTCATTCCTGGGCTGCGCCGGTAAATTCGTAGCGCTGACGGAATTCGCTGACCGCCTGATTCATGGCTGCATCTGCCGACTTGCCCTGACCCACCAGTTCGGAAGTGCGCCGCTCAATCCAACGCTGTTTGAAGGACTGTTCAACCTGGGTCGTGATGGACTTCTCCGGGGGTGACTTCTTTTTGAAAGTGGAACATCCCGTGAACAAAAATGTGGCGCCAATCAGGCAGAAAATAACCGGGCGTAGTTTGTCGGACATGATTGATTTCATTTGAAGGATCGCTTCCTCTGACCGCGAGCGTATCTTTTTGTTTTCGCGCAATTCAATAATCGTGTTAAGCCAGTTTCATCATGAGTGAAGAGCCCAATCCACCGCCGCTGCGGTTGAAACCGCGTTTGAAACCGGATGCGGCGGAGACTGAAGCTCCCACTCCCCCAAGCGAGACCCCGGCTCAACCCGCCACCGAGCCCGGTGCGGATAACGAAGCTCCGAAACTTCGACTGAAACCCCGATTAACGGTTGATCCTGCCCAGCAAAAGAAAGCGGAAGAACCGGCCAAATCCGTGGAAGAAACACCCCCCGCCGAAAAACCCGCCGAGGAGAACCCGACGGCCGGTAGATTACGCCTTAAACCAAAATTAAACTTGGAGCCGGAGCCCACCCCCAAGGAATCCACCGCTCCGGAGCCGGGTTCTGATGCTCAGCCAACGGCCCCCGTGACTCCACCGCCAGTCGCCACTGAAAGCAAACCGCCAGAACCGGCCCCCACCGCGACACCGCCCTCCAGTGAACCTGCCCCCAAATTCAAATTAAAACCCAAACCGGCCGCGAGCGCGCCACCCCCGGCCGCTGCCGCCAGTGCTCCTCCACCAAGCAACACACCAGCACCGGCCGCTCCGCCACCGGGCATCAAGCTGAAACCCGCGGCCGCTCCTACGCCAGCCCCAGCTGAAGCACCGCCGCCAGTCGCCCCGGTCGCTCCTCCGCAAGAAGCGGCCCATGAAGAAATGCCGCCGGTAACTCCGGAAGATACCCCGACCGCGCCTCCGCCAGCACCACCCAAAAAGCGGCGGCGACCAGGCAAACCGCCGTTTGCCATGTTAATCTTGGTCGGCTTGGTAATCCTGCTGGGAGCGGGGGGATTCTTTGCCTGGAAAATTTTCATGGGCCCCCCACCGCCGGTGATCCTGACACCCCGACCCGCTCAGATCAAACCGGCCGCAACGCCCGAAGCCGCGCCGGTAGAGGAACCCGCAGCCCCGGCATCCATGGCCGGTAAGATGATCGAACGCGCCAAGGAAGTCGCCGCTGAACACGGGACCAACCTGACCGATCCGGTGGATGATATCATGGCGGAACCCACGGCCCCGACACCCTCACCGGCAGAAGATCGGGTGGCCGCCACTTCGCAATCCGAGATCGCCCCCGGTGTGACTGCCACAACCACCACCATGCTGTCCGCGGTGGAGGCGAGTCATGATTTTCAAAACTTTGTCGCGGAAATGCGGATCAACGGGGTCTTTCAAGGTTCACCAGCGCGCGCATTGATCAATGGGCACACCGTCTCGGAAGGTGAAGTAATCGATAGCGGCTTGGGCATCATCTTCGATCACATCGAAGCCGAAGATAAACAGATCATTTTCCGCGATGGCACCGGAGCCACCGTGCGTCGCAAATACTGATTCCCTGTTACTCTTTGTTACTAGGTATCAGCCAACGTCTCTGACCCGTCACACGATGGCGTGGAATTCCCGGGAGGGAGGCCATAGCAGCGATACCTCGAGGCAGTTCCAGGTTCACTTCTATGCCCGTTGAAGTGCGATTCCAGGCACTGCGAATAGTTCCCCGCGGGGTAGGAATCGTGGCCCCGCCGTGATCACCGTGGAACACGGGCGCAAAGCTCACTTCCTTCCACGTTGGGGCGGTCTGGCGCACGCCACCGATTATCTGCATGAGGTGAAACAGCGGATGAGCCGACCATGCGTGGGAACGGCTGCTGATAAACCCTTCGTGCTCCGCGCTGAATGTCTCGAAGGTGGAACCGTAGGCGATCATCGGTTCCCAGCGGGGCTTGATGTGGTCCAGCACCGCCGCGCCATGTCCACGCTCCGCGAGCAACGAATAAACATAGGTGATCCAATAGGCACTCGGACGCGACTGGTGGCCGGATTCGTCGCGCAGGTAGTTGACGAGAAACTGCTCCATGATCGCTTCCGATTTCGGGGCCAGTCCAGCCATGAGGCTGAGGGTTTGCGCATGCGGTGAAGTGGTTTTGACGATGCGCCCCGACCAATCGATGCCGTCTCGCATCAGCCCGTGCCGATCGATAAGTTTTCTCAACGGCGTGCGCAGCTTGGCCGCCCACCGTTTGCAGCGTGCGGCCGCCTTATGGTCGCGCGTCAGGCGATGCAGCTCAGCCAGTTTGTCGAGTGCCAGCAGCAACCAAAGATTATAGACACTCGAAGCCCCGTCCTTGAAGAGCTGCGTCCAATCCAAGAACAACCAATAGCGGTCATCATACTCCACCAGTCCGTGTTTGCCGGTGTGCTGTTCGAAGTAGGTGAGGGCATGCTCAATCGTGTGACGTTGACTCCGGAAGGTCTCCAGATCACCCGTCTGCCAATAAAGGTCCCACATCGTGATGATCCAGATGAGCGTAAAGTCGGGCAGGATGCAGTTGTGCGCCATGGTCGGCGCATGGCCATAGGTGACGCCGTCTGACGTCGTCTGTGCGCCGATCTGCCGGATGCCACGTTGAAACAATCGGGCGTCGCCGGTGAGATGAAACGTATTCCATGCCTGCACCCGGGCATCGCCCCACCATTGCGCCTGCTCGCGCCAAGGCGTATCCACATAGGCATCGAGCATGCAGTTCTGCTGCGACCAGGCACAGGTTTCCCAAATGGACTCCCACCGTTTATCCGAACTCGTAAAGCTTCCCTTGCGCTCAATGGGATAACCCACGCGATGCAGACAAGAGGATATGTGAAGCTCCCGCGTGCTGTTGCGCACGGTGAGCATGGCGTAGCGAAAACCAAAGGGATGATAGAAGCGGTGCTCGGTTCGTCCCGCCCGACAGATCAGCCGCGTGCTAAAAGTCACCCGGCTGCCGTCGGGATATTGCAGCATCGGCTCCAGTTTTTTAAAATCCACGCTCTCGACATAGATGATGTCGATGGTTTCGCCCCCAGTCGCCCCACCGACGGCGAGTGAATAGCTACCCACCACGGGACGTCCGACATCGATCAGGTAACTGCGGAAATTATTTTCGCCCGTGGCCGGCACCATCAGACCGGCGGCAAACAAGCCCACCGGCGCCTTCGGATCGGCCGGCTGATTCATGCCCGCGCCGGAAGCCTCCATGGGTTGATGGGTATGGTCCTCGTTCTGTCGCAACACGTAGAGATTGCGCGCGGTTCGCCAGTCGGCCCCGCATTTACCTTTCCCCGTGCCGATCACATGTCCGGGACGATTGGCCTCTTCAAACATCTGCGGCAGGCCCCGTGGTTCCAGCGTGGCCCAAGGCATTTGGCCCATCGGCCGCAGGGCTGGATGCGACCAATCGCTGTCATCGAAATCAGAATTCATCCACGCAGCCGGACCCTCGCGGGCATCGTAGTGCTCCTGGGCAAACAGCTGATGACTGTTGAGGACGGTATCGCGCCGGATCCCCGGTTGTTGGAGACATTTCCATGTCGCGTCGGTTTGCACCACGGTGCGGCCCCACTTCGCCGCCATCAGCAGACCGGCGTAACCGGCGGATAGATACTGAAAATTTCCCATGCCGGGATTGTGAGCCCGCACGGCGATGACGTTGCGCCCGGGCACCAACCAGCGCGCGACATCGACCTCGTCATAGGGCCAGTGCGATTGAAATCCGCGCGCGGGTCCGCGGGTCACGAAGGCTCCGTTGATATAAAGCTGATACGATTGATCGGCGGTGATGAACAACGGCGCAACGCTTGGCTGTCGTGCAAGCGACAGCTCCTGACGAAACAGGACAAAGCTGTTATGGAGATCCCAGCGATGATCCTCCGGCCAGATCCACTGGGCCTGACCAAAACTGGCAAAAGAGGGGTGCAACTTGGAGCTGGCTTTTTTCATGAAAAAAGGTGCCGAAGCAAAATTACCGCACCATCAGGGCATCCCGGATGCGATGCAGGAGGGCCGGATCGGTGGCGATGCCCAGCACGCCATTCACGACAAACTGGATGCCGATGCAGATCAGTAAAAAGCCCATGATTTTGGTCAGTGCATTCATCCCGCTGAAGCCGATCACCTTCACGATTTTCCCGGACAAACGCAGGGTCACATAAATCATGATGGCGACACACAGGATGCCGAGGATCACCGCGACGTAATCAATCCATCCGGTCGCCAACGAAGTAAAACCAAGTGTGACCGCAATAGCACCGGGCCCGCTGAGCATGGGCATGGCCAGGGGAGAAAACGCGATGTCCCGCTTGGCCTTCGCCTCGGCGTGTTCCTGTTGCGTCTGCACCGGATCACGCGGCGGAGCGACCAGCATACTCCAACCGATACCCGCCACCAGCAGTCCGCCGGCGATGCGCAGGCCCGGGATCGAGATACCAAAGAAACCCATGATGAAAGTGCCCCCCACCAAAAAGCTCACCAGGATCACCACCATATAGACGCAAGCCATGAACAGCTGCTGATTGCGCCGGGCCGGGGAATCGCCCTCGGTGATGGCGAGAAAAGTCGGCGCCGCCGCCAGCGGATTGATCAACGGCACGAGCGCAATGATCGTGCCGAGAATTAATTCCCAAAAATGGCTGATGGATAGCATGGGCGGGGTAGGCTGAACTTGAACAAAATCAACCCGACCTAAGCAAACCGCGAATCGACCGGATTACGAGAACGATGGCAGCTCACCACACATCCACCGGGCCCTTGGGCACGGGAATCGCGGTCCGATTGAGCCCGGCCGGTTCGTTCTCTTCCTGCATGAACGAAGCCGTCATCGGACCGAGCGCGAAACGCGGGAGAAGTTCGCCCGTTTCGTCGCAATACTGGGCGCGCCATGCGGTGTAGTCGGCCAAAACCCGGTCAAAGTCAGCCCGCGACTTGATCGTGATGACCGCCTGCTTGAACGGCTTGGCCGGACCGAACCGCTTGGCATACCACGGAGCCACCTTACGGAACAGCCGGGTGCCATGGTCTTCGCCATAGAAATCACAATAGCGCTCAAAGTGCCGGCCCATGACTTTGACGCGCTCGGCAAAACTTGGCTCGGCCATCAATTCACCCGTCGCCAGATAATGAGCCGTGCGCCGGAAGATCCACGGATCATAAAACGCCCCGCGGCCAATACTCACTCCGGCGCAACCGGTTTCCTCAAACATGTGCTTCGCTGCCTCGGGAGTGGTGACGTCGCCGTTGCCGATCACGGGAATTGATTTAACCGCTACCACCACGGAGCGGATGCCGCTGAGATTGACCCTGCCGCTGAAACCCTGGGCCCGGGTGCGTCCGTGGACAAAGATCGCGGCAACCCCGGCATCCTCCAACACCCGCGCAAGGTCGGGCGCGGTTAAATTATCGTCGTCCCAGCCCAATCGCATCTTGGCCGTAATGGGAATCTTCACCGCCGCCACCATCCCGCGCACCAGCGCCGCCGTTTTGTCGAGTTCGGTCATCATGGCGGAGCCCCCGCCAATCTTGACGACCTTCTTCACCGGACAGCCCATGTTGATATCGACTGACTGCACGCCCATCTCCTGACAGATGATCGCCGCGTCGCGCATCTCCTCCGGCACGCTACCGAACAACTGGATCGCCAAAGGCGAATCACCCACCGCCGTCTCGACCAACTTAACCGCGGTGCGATTGCGCTCAATGAGTGAACGAGCATTCACCAAGTCCGTTGTCGCCCAACCCAGTCCGCCAATTTCCCGAATGGTCAGTCGAAAGGGCAGGTTGGTGTAACCCGCCAAGGGCGAGAGAAACAGATTGGTCGACAACTCATGGGGCCCGATGCGCATGACGCCGATTCAGCCTAGATGGCCGCGATGGCCCGCTTCATGCGCTCAAGTCCCTCAACCAATGTCGCCCGTGGACAACCAAAGTTGATCCGCACGTAATGCCCGGGTTGGGCGCCAAAGTAGGCCCCGTCACTCAAGCCGACGCCGTGCTTTTCAAAATGGGCAATCGGATCACTGAGGTTCAGTGCCCGCACATTCAGCCACGCGAGATAGGTCGCCTCGATCGGCGCCTCCACCTTCACACCTGGCAATTCCCGGGTCACAAAATCCAGCAGGTAATCCCTATTGCCGCGGAGCGCACTCAACAAAGCCTGCCGCCATTCCTCACTGTCGCGATAAGCCGCCTCGCAGGCATCATAGCCTAGCGTGTTCACTTCGGCGACAATCCCGGCGGTGGCGCGGACAAATTGCGCCCGCAGGGCGCGGTCGGGAATGATCGCAAAAGACGTGCCGAGACCGGGAATGTTATAGGTTTTGCTCGGCGCCATCAGCGTGATGCTGAGTTTGGCAATCTCATCACCCAACAATGCGGTGGGCACATGCGGCAGATCATCGAGAATGAGGTCGCAGTGAATTTCATCGCTGCAGAGCACGAGGTTGTGACGGACACAGAATTCACCGAGCCGCTGCAGTTCCTCGCGACGCCAGACCCGGGCGACCGGGTTGTGCGGACTGCAGAGCAGAAACAGTTTCGTGCGCGGGGTGACGGCCTTTTCCAAAGCGGCCCAATCAATCTCCCAATGCCCGTCCTTGAGCACCAAATTCACAGATACCGAAACCCTAGCGCTGTTCTTCGGTGCGCTCATGAACGGCGGATAGATCGGGGCGAGTGTGAGCACCTCGTCACCGGGTTCAGCAAAGGCCTGCGCCGTCACATTAAGTCCACAGACCAACCCGGGCAGCCAGACAAACCATGACGGATCCACCGTCCAGCCATAGCGCGTGGCCATGGCGGCAACCATCGCATCCATCGTGGACTTGGTCGGTCGGGCATAGCCAAAGACCCCGTGCTCCACCCGCCGGTGCAGCGCATCGATGATCGCCGGGGCGGTCTTGAAATCCATGTCGGCCACCCACATCGGGAGGATGTCGCGTCCGGCATATTTCTGCCACTTCTGGGAGTCGGTCCCCGCCCGGTTGATGGAGGTATCAAAATCAAAGTTCATCGGTTGCAAGGGGCCACCCAACCACGTCCGTAGCAATTCGGCACGGATTTTTTCCGGCATAACCCTCCCCGCGTGATAACGCGCACTAACCCCATGCATGCCGTGCAATATCTTCCCAGTTGAGACGGCGCAGGCCGGGTCGTTTCTTCACACTGCGAATTACGATAAATTCGTAAGTTAATAAAATATAACCTGTTAACGTGTTTCTGAAGATCGGCATCGCGCATGCAATACCACTGGCACGGAACCCAATCCATTAACCAAAACTGAAAATAACATCATGAGAATTATACGATACAACCAACCCTACACTCGCGGCTATGCTCCCTTCTTCCGGGGTTATAACCGCTCCGCTTGGTCCGGTCTTGAGAACGAGATCGACCGCCTCTTCGCCTCGACCTTGGGTGACTTTACCGGGACCGAGTCCCGTCAATTCCCCGTCGATCTGTATGAGGACAAGGACAACGCCTATGTGCGCGCCGAACTCCCGGGCATCAGCCGCGAAGCCATCCAAGTCGAGCTGGTAGACGGCTCACTTGCGATCAGCGCGACGCGCAAGACCAAGGACGGTGACAACGAGCAATCATTCGAGCTCAAGCGTTCGGTCACTGTGCCGGATAACGTGCAGGTCGACCAAATCGGTGCCGCATATGAAAACGGCGTGCTGACCGTCACCTTGCCCAAGCAGGAGGCAACCAAGCCCAAGAAGATCACCGTGGCGGTCAAGTAACCCGCCCAAACCAACCTAAACCTACAAAGGAAACCAACATGTCATTCTTAAACACCCTCATTCCCACCATCCGCCAGTCGTCCAATGCCTGTGCGGTTGCGGATCAATCGTCGACTCCGGTTCGCCGGCCCGCCTACCAAGTGAAAGAAACCGAAGACGCCTATCAACTCACCGTGCAATTGCCCGGCGTAGCCAGGGACAGTCTCGAAGTTACTTCCGATAATACCGAGGTTCGTATCTCCGGTCGCTGCGCCTGGGCGCAACCGGAAGGGTGGACCGCCATTCACCGCGAATCAGCCGAAGCGGCCTACGAGCTGGTGCTCACCCACGACAACGCGCTGAACAACGATGCCATCGCCGCCGAGCTGCGCGACGGGGTGTTGCAAGTGACGCTGCCCAAGGCCGAGGCCATCAAGCCACGCAAAATTACCGTGAGCTGATTCTCACGATATTAACGAAAAACAAAAGCAAGGCCGGGCACGCAAGTGTCCGGCCTTTTTGCTGGTCGCACCCATACAGATCAACTCGCGGTCAATTTCGGGAGGCCTAGTTTCATTTTATGCAAATGCCTGAACTGGTGCCGTTGTTGTTCTTCGGCGGCTTCTTGATCTTCCTCGGCGTGATCATGCGGGTGGCCGTCATCACTTCGCGCAAGGCGCTCGAGAACATGCAACGCCTCGCGGAGCAGTTGCATCTGCAGGTCAAAGCCAGCAAACCCGTGATGGGCTTTCATCGGTCCCCCGAGGCGACGGGAAGCATCCGCGGCAAAACGGTGCGCATCTACAACTACACGACCGGAACCAGCAAATCGAAGACGATCTGGGCGGCCGTGGCGGTGATTCCCTCGACCCAGAGCAAGCTGACCTTCAAACTGAGTCATCAAGGCTTCGGCACGAAGGTGAAGGAAGTTTTCGGGGCCAAGGAGATCACGGTCGGACGGGCGGAATTTGACGAAAGCTGGTTTATCCAAACCAACGCGCCGGAATTTTTTCGTGCCGCCTTGTTGCCCGAGGTGCAGGAAAAAATCCAACATCAGAAAGGCACGTGGAAACTGGAGGCTGGCGTCGTGCATTATGCAGAGCGAGGCAGCTTCACCGACCCCCATCGCTGCGAGCGGTTTGCCGGCGTGGTGGACGCGGCTTGCGATTTGGCCGACATTGCAGAGGTTTACGCGCAACAAGCCAAGTCGTGAGCAACCATCCGGAAAAATCCCCGTTACCAGTCCTGCTGTTCGACGGCACCTGCGGACTGTGCAATCGCAGCGTGCGGTTGCTGCTGCGGATGGACCAGCACGCCCGGATTCATTTTGCGCCACTGCAGAGCGAACCGGCACAGGCATATCTGCGGTCGCAGGGTTTACCCACCGAGGATTTTGATTCGATGGTTTTCGTGCCGGACTGGACGAACCCGTCGCAGGGGCACTATCTCTTGCGCACCAATGGGGTGGTGGCCGCTTTGCGCGTTTGCGGAGGTTTGGCCAAAGCGATGGGCACCGTGCTGGGCATCATTCCGACCAGCTGGCGCAACGCCGGCTACAAGGTGATCGCGCGTTGGCGCTACCGGATCTGGGGGGAATGGCAGGCCTGCCCGTTACCCAAGCCGGAATGGACGAAGCGGTTTCTAGCCTGACCCTATTTCTTTTCGGGAATCAAAACCGACAACAGGATCGAGGTGGTCAGCACCCCGGCTATCACGCCAAGGGAAACGGCTATGGACAGTTCAACCCAGTGCTCAATCAGCATCTTGACGCCAATGAAGGTCAGGATGAGCGCAAGGCCGACCTTGAGGTAGCGGAAGAGTCGCATCACGCCATTGAGTGCAAAATAGAGTGAGCGCAGTCCGAGGATCGCAAAAATATTGGAGGTCAACGCGATGAACCCGTCGCGGGTGATCGCCAGCACGGCGGGTAGCGAATCCAAGGCAAAGACCAGGTCGGTGGTCTCGATCACGATCAACACGATGAACATTGGCGTGGCGAGAAAACGCCCGTTCTCCTTGATGAAGAAATCGCCGCCGTGCTTTTTCTGGGTGACAGGGAAAAATCGGCGGAAGAGACGGACCGCGAAATTGTGGTCCGGGTCCACATCGACTTCCTCCTTGCTCGGCAGCGCCATTTTGATGCCGGTGTAAACCAGGAACGCGCCGAAGACATACAGGATCCAGTGGAAACGTGCGATCACGCTGACCCCGACCAGGATGAGCACGGCTCGCATGATCACGGCACCGATAATGCCCCAGAACAACACCCGGTGTTGGTAGCGCGGTGCCACCTTGAAGTAGGCGAACACCAGAATGAAGACGAAAACGTTGTCCACGCTCAGACACAGCTCCACCAGATAGGCGGCCAGAAATTGCTGGGCCGGATGCGGTCCCTGCCACCACCAGATCAAGCCGTTGAATGCGAGGGCGAGGGTGAACCACACGACGCACCAGGATAGCGCCTCCTTCATCTTCACCTCATGGGCCTCCTTTTGAAATACCCCCAGGTCCAACATCAGCATGCCCGTAATGAAGACGAAGAAACCTGTCCAAGCCCACCACGGTAGGGCAGGCAGGGTATCGACGATGGCGAACAGGTTAAACATGGACCCGGGAGGATGCGCGCAGCCCATGCCCGGATTCAAGCCGGGGATTGGCCTTCTGGAAAATTACAGGCGGTTTCCACCATCCAGCGGAACGGGATTGAGAAGATTTTGACAAGCTGACGCCAACCGATGATTTGTCGGCCATCTGACCATATGAAACGCCGCCTCTGCTTGCTCCTTGTCTGCTTCACTTTGCTGGCCGGAGGCCGGGCGCAGGAATCCGATGCGCCCGATAGCGCTGCCGCTGCGGCCCAGACGCAAACCGTCAACGCCGCCGCCGCGGTGGCCAGCGGTCAGGCCGAACCGCGCACCCCGGATTTTATGGAAGTGGTCGTGGATAGTGCCCTGGAAATTTTTGACGTGAGAAACAGCGGCAACACGACCGCGCACTATGTCATTGCGGTTCTGATTATCATTTTTGCCTTCCTCCTGCGGAAGGTCGTAACCGTGATCATTTTTGGGTTCTTCCGCAAAATGGCGGCCCGCACCAAGACCACCTTGGACGACAAGCTGTTTCCCGCGCTGCAGGATCCCGTGGCGACCTTGATCGTGGTCACCGGGATCATGACTGCGCTCAAGGTGCTCAAACTTTCACCGAGCGGAGACGATGCATTGGGCTATGCCATGACCGTGGCCTATTCACTGACCCTTTTTTGGCTCTTCCTCCGCGCTTTCGATACCATTCTGGATCATCTGCAAGCGGCAGCGAAGGAACGGCAGATGGGCATCGCGGCCTTCATGCCGTGGATCAAAAAAACGTTGATCGCCATTGTCGTGGTGTTCGGGGTGCTGCTGATCGCGCAAAGCCTCGGCGCTGACGTGAAGGCGTTTCTCGCCGGTCTCGGGATCGGCGGACTGGCCTTCGCCCTCGCCGCGCAGGATACGATTGCGAATGTCTTTGGCTCGATCGTCGTCGCCATTGACCAGCCGTTTAAGATCGGGGAATTTGTGCAGATCGGTTCGCTCAAGGGCACGGTCGAGGACATCGGCCTGCGCTCGACCAAGCTGCGCACCCCGGAACGCACCCTGATCATCATTCCCAACAAGTCAGTGGCGAGCGACCCGGTTACAAACTACTCGCGCATGCCGCAGCGCCGCGTTGACCTGACAATCGGGCTGACCTACGAGACCAAGCCGGAGCAGATGGAGGCAATTCTCGGCGACATCCGCGATATCTTGAAGCAGGACCCCGGGGTTCATCAGGAGTTCTCCGCCGTGAACTTCCTTAACTACGGCGCCTCATCCCTGGATATCCAGATCATCTATTTTGCCACCGAACCCGCGATCTTGAAGGCGTTCGAACTGCGCGAAGCGATCAACCTGAAGATCATGCGCGCCGTGCTTGCCCGTGGTCTCTCGTTCGCCTTCCCGACGCAAACCGTGCACGTGGCCACGTTGCCCCCGCCACCGAAAAGCCTGAACTGAGATTATCAATCGAGCGTCTGGCGGTAGCGTTTCACCCCGATCGTCATCGCGATGGTGAGAAACAGCAGCAACGGCCAGAGTTCGGGAATGATTTCGGTGAAGCCGTTTCCTTTTAGTAGAATGCCGCGCACGATGCGCAGAAAGTGCGTGTTGGGCAGGCAGGTGCCAACCCACTGGGCCCACTCCGGCATGCCGCGAAACGGAAACATAAATCCGGAAAGTAGAATCGACGGCAGGAAGAAGAAGAAAGCCATCTGCACCGCCTGCAATTGATTCTTGGCCAAAGTGGAGAAGGTGATCCCCACGGCCAGATTGGCGGCGATGAAAACAAACGCGACCAGGTAGAGCAGGGTGACACTGCCGACCAGCGGAACTTGAAATATGAAATGGGCCGCCAACAAAATGAGCGACAACTGGATATAGCCGACGACGATATAGGGAATGATCTTGCCGAGCATCACCTCGAAAGGTCGCACGGGAGTCGCGAGCAGATTTTCCATCGTGCCTCGTTCGCGTTCGCGGGTGATGGCCAAGGCCGTGATCACCACCATCGTCATCGTGAGCACCACGCCGAGCAAACCAGGCACCACGTTGTATTGGGTGATATTTTCCGGGTTGTAATGCGCATGCAGCCGCAGCTCGATCGGACTTTGCGAGACCCGCAGGGCGGCCAAGGGACCTTTTAAGTCACGATCCAATACCGAGTCAGCCACGGCCCGCAGTGCCGAAACCGCCGGACCCACCGCCGCGGGGTCAGTGGCATCGGCCTCGACCAATAGGGCGGGGCGCTCCCCGCGCAATAGTTGACGGGAGAAATCCACCGGAATGTTCACCACAAACTGCACCTCACCCAATTGCAGCAATTGTTGCGTCTCCGCCTCCGTGGCCGTCGTGCGAATGATGTTAAAGTATTCGCTGTGCTGCATCGCCGCCACGAGGGTGCGCGCAAAGGGGCCGTCATCCGCCATGCGCACCGCCGTGGGGAGTTGCCGCGGATCCGAATTGATCGCAAACCCGAAAAGCATCAGCTGCATGAGCGGGATGCCGACCATCATGCCAAAGGTCACGCGGTCGCGCCGCATCTGGATGAACTCCTTGATGACGACGGCCCAGAGACGATGAGGGGTGAAGCGTCGCATGGTCAGGCGAAGTTGTCTTTCGATTCTCCCATCAGGCTGATGAAAACATCCTCCAAACCAGCCTGGATTTTCGTCCATTGATGCCGGTCGTCGCGCAATTGCTGAATCGCCGACTCCAATTGGGCCGCGTCGCGGCCACTGACGTGCAGCGTGGTGCCAAAGGCCACCACCTGCTCGATGCCGTCGAGTTGGCGGAGCTTCACCGCCAACTCACGCAGCCCAGGACCTGCCACGCTCCACGTGGTCAGGGCGGCGGAAGCGACGACTTCACGCACCGTGCCTTGGGTGAGCAAAGTTCCGTAAGCCAGGTAGGCCAGCTGGTGACACCGCTCCGCCTCGTCCATGTAGTGTGTCGTGATCAGCACCGTCAGCCCATCCGCGGCCAGGCCATGGATTTCATCCCAGAAATCCCGCCGCGCCTTGGGGTCCACGCCGGCGGTCGGTTCATCGAGCAGCAGCAGTTTCGGCGAATGAATCAAGCACGCCGCCAAGGCGAGGCGCTGTTTCCACCCACCGGACAATTCCCCCGCCAGTTGCTTGCGCCGGTTTTTCAGCCCGAGTCGTTCAAGACTGCGGTCCACCACGGCCTTGCGATCCGGCACGGCATAGACGCGGGCGATGAAATCGAGATTCTCCGCAATGGTGAGATCTTCGTAATAGCTGAAGCGCTGCGTCATGTAGCCGACCTGGCGTTTGATCTCGGCCTGTTGCGACAAGACATCGAAACCCAGACAAGTGCCGCGACCCGCATCAGGTGTGAGCAAGCCGCACAGCATGCGGATGAAGGTGGTCTTACCGCTGCCGTTGGGACCAAGGAATCCATATATTTCCCCGCGCTTCACCTGCAGGTCGATGCCGTTGACCACCGTCTTGTCGCCGAAGCGTTTCGCGATGCCGCTGACATCGATCACGAAATCGTGGTCGTTCATCGTGATTAGTTCACTGGCTCAACATCGACCGGCTGGCCCGGATGTAATTCCCGCGTATCGGCCGCATCGAGGCTGGCTTCCACCATGAAGGTCAGTTTCGCCCGGTTTTCACGATTGTAGAGCACCGGAGGCGTGTATTCGGGCTTGGGCGAGAGATAGCTGATGTGTGCCGTCAGAGGCCCGGGCCGACCATCAATGTTTACGTGTAGTGCATCGCCCACCTTCAGTGAGCCAAACACCGTTTCGGCCACAAAGAAGCGCACCTTGATATTTTCCGGCGGCAGCAGCACGACAACCGGCTTGGCGGCCGCCACAAATTCTCCCGCACGATAAAGGGTATCATACACCAAGCCGCCATGTGGCGCCGTCTGACTTTTTTGCGCAACACTCCAGTTGGCACGCGCCAAGGACGCTTCAGCTACACTTACCTCGGCCTCGGCGGCGGTTACAGTGGAGGCTCGTCCACCCAATCGCGCCGTCTCTAGTTGTGCGACCAGTTCGTCCACCGCACTAAGGTTCTTTTGATGGGTAAGCTTGGCCCGATCATAAGTCTCGGCCGAGTTGACTTGGGCAATCCGGAGCTCCTCCTGCCGGTCCAATTCATTCCCGGACAGCTCGGCGGCACTCCGCGCTTGGGCGAGGCGGGCCTCCAAGGCGGCCAACTCACTCGGGCGGGCCCCGATCAGCAGATCAGCCAAGCGGGCTTGAGCCGCCTTCACCCGTTCCGCCGCTTCCTGCCGGGTGGCCAATTCCGCCGTTTGCTCCAAGGTGAACAAAGACGCCCCGGCCTCAATCTGGTCGCCGCGGGTCACCGCCAGCGTATCCAGCTGCCCGGACAATGGCGCGGCCACATAGATGAATTCTCCTTCGAGATAGCCCTGCCAGTGGGTGGATTCGGTTCGATTGCAGCCGGCTATTCCCAGCCAAACCAAGAGCACGGGCACCAGCGGGAGAAACGTTGCACATGGATATTTTTTCATAGGCTCAGGGACCGGCGGACAGAACGGAAACAGGAAAACCGCCGTCATGGATAGCGGATTGTGACCGGTGCTGGCGAGGAGGATTGTAACAAGTGCGCATCTCGCGGGTGAGAGATTGCCAGAGGCACAGGCAACACTAGCGTGCAAAAATGCCCGAAACCACCACCGAGCTCAAAGCCGAGATCAGCGCCTTGTTAAAGGCCAAGGACGGCGTGGGCTTGCGCCTAAAGCTGACCCGCTGGTTGCCGAGTGACTTGGCGCCGATCATTGCGGATCTGCCGGTGGAAAAGTTAGCGCTGTTGTTTCGTCTGACTTCGCGCGAAATGGCGGCGGCCACGTTTCCCTATCTCGCATTGGAGGCGCAGCACCGCCTGTTGAAACTGCTCACACCGGAACAATCGGCCGCGCTCTTGAACGAACTTTCGGCGGATGACCGCACCGCTTTCCTCGATGATTTGCCGCTGGATCTGGCCATGCAGCTGCTGTCCTTGCTCAGCCCGGATGAAAGACAGGTCGCGCAGTCTTTGCTCGCTTATCCCGAACACAGTGTCGGTCGCATGATGACCCTTGATTATGTCGCCGTGCACCCGGAATGGTCAGTGCGCGAGTCGCTGGATTATATTCGGCAACATGGCTACGACCGGGAAACCCTTAACGTGGTTTACGTGGTGGATGACGGCGGGCGACTGATTGACGACGTGCGGGTGCGGCGGTTTCTGCTCGGGTCGGTGGACCGTCCGGTCAAGGAATTGATGGATGGCAACTACGCGGCACTGGCCCCGGACGATGACCGGGAAAAAGCGCTGGAGATGTTTCGTAAGTTTGACCGCGTTGCTCTGCCGGTCGTGGGCGAGGGGAAAAAGTTAATCGGGATTGTCACGGTCGACGACATGCTCGACGTGGCGGATGAAGAAGCCACCGAGGATATTCAGAAACTGGGCGGCAGTGAAGCGTTTGATGAGCCCTACACGACGACCCCGCTGCACCGGATGATCCAGAAACGCGCCACTTGGCTGGTGGTCCTGCTCATTGGGGAGATGTTCACCGCCACGGCCATGGCTTTTTTTGAAGATGAAATCGCGAAGGCCGTGGTGCTGATGCTGTTCGTGCCCTTGGTCATCAGTGCCGGTGGCAACGCGGGTTCGCAGGCGGCGACCCTGGTGATCCGCGCACTGGCTTTGGGTGAGTTTAAACTCCGCGAGTGGTGGAAAATCATGCGGCGGGAACTCATGGCCGGCACGGCCCTGGGTTTGATTCTGGGTTTGATCGGATTTCTGCGCATCGCGATCTGGTCCATGTTTTCCCCGGTCTATGGTGAACACGCACTGAAAGTAGCCGTCACCGTAGGCATGTCTCTCGTGGGGATTGTGTTGTGGGGGTCCTTGGTCGGATCGATGTTCCCCTTGATCCTGAAACGTCTGGGCCTCGATCCCGCGACTTCGAGCGCTCCGTTTGTCGCCACCCTCGTGGACGTGACCGGTTTGATCATTTATTTCAGCGTGGCATTCTTGGTTTTACGGGGTTCGCTGCTCTAGCGCGGCCTGGATGACTTTAATTAGTTAAAAAAAATCGTGTATTCGTCGGCATGGTTTTTAACGTGGGGGTTCACATGTCAGAACCTCCGCCTACCACCGCCGCGGCGATTCCCTCGAACGGGGAACTG
>Ga0222714_10000156_pt1 | contig 78618 bp, 79 predicted proteins | sample C33_3DmetaG_FD_165048 | JGI IMG/M metagenome (GOLD analysis project Ga0222714, IMG submission 165048) | Estuarine water microbial communities from San Francisco Bay, California, United States - C33_3D | ecosystem: Environmental > Aquatic > Marine > Unclassified | place: USA: California...
ATAATTTTAAAAATTATATTAATGATTCAACAAGAATCATCTTTATCGCAAACCCAAATAATCCAACTGGGACCTACAATACCCATGCTCAAGTTTATAATCTCTTATCCAGCATTCCTGATCACGTTTTAGTGGTTTTGGACTTAGCATATTTTGAATATGTGGAAGCTGGAGATTACGTAAAGCCTTGTGAGTTATTAAATGAATTTAATAATTTGTTATTAACCAGATCATTTTCAAAAGCTTACGGGTTGCCAGCTCTAAGAATTGGTTTTGGTGTTGGTCATCCTGAGTTAATTGAAATACTTAATAGAATAAGGCAACCGTTTAATGTGAATTCCATTGCACAAAAAGCAGCTATTGCTGCCATTCAAGATCAGGCACATATCAAAGCAAGTATTAAGAATAATTCCATGCAAAAGCAATACCTGCAATCTGAGTTTGCAAGATTGGGATTGGAGTCCTTAGAGTCTGAAGGAAATTTTATTGCTGTCAAAGTACCAATACCTGGCAGAGATATGTTTAACAAGCTAATGAAAGAGGGCGTTATTGTTAGACCTATTGATTTATATGGCATGCCTGATTTCATCAGGGTAACTATTGGCAGTCCTGAAGAGAATAAGTTTTTTATAGAAATTATAGAAAAAATTCTTAATTAAGATTTTTTTCTCTCTCGTAGTACTTTTTCTACATCTCCAAACGAAAGTTTATTGAATTTAAGTAATACTAGTAGGTGATACATTAAGTCGGCTGCCTCTTCCGTTATTCTGCCATCGTTTGAGACTGCTGAAATCGCAACTTCATTGGCCTCTTCAGCTATTTTCTTGGCTATTTCTTTATTGCCCTTTGTGACCAAAGCACTTGTATAAGAGTTATTTGATGGATTATCAATTCTTTGTTGAAGTGCGTTTTCAAGACTTTGCAAAGAGAATTCTTCGTCACCAAAGCATGAGTAACTTCCTTTATGGCAAGTTGGCCCACTATTTTTGGCTTGAATTAGGATGGCGTCTTGATCGCAATCAACTTGGTAATCAAAAAAATCCAGATAATTTCCTGAGGTCTCACCTTTGGTCCATAGCATTTGTCTAGATCTACTAAAAAAAGTTAGTTTTTTCGTTTCAAGGGTTTGCCTAAAGGCAGCCTCATTCATATAACCTAGCATGAGCACTTGTTTTGTTTCTGCATCTTGGATTATTGCTGGTAATAAGGAGGTTTCATCCCTCCAATTGGGTTCTTGATTTTTCATATTCTTACACTAACGCTTCTTATTAAATATTTTTTTAATTCCATAACTGTAAATTCTTTGTTGTGAAAAACCGAAGCGGCAAGTGCTCCATCTACATTTGATTTATTAAACACTTGCAAGAAGTCATCCATGCATCCAGCTCCTCCAGATGCAATTAAAGGAACATTGCAAATTTCTCTAATACTCGATAATTGATCAATATCGTAACCCTTTTTTACGCCATCTTGATTCATGCAGTTTAGTACAATTTCTCCTGCTCCTCTCTCTTGAGCTTCTTTTACCCAGGCATGTGTAGTGAGATTAGTTTGATAAGCGCTTTCTTCTTTTCCCGTCTTCGCATAAACCTGATAGTTGCTACCATTAAAAAAGCTATCAATCCCAACAACTACGCATTGGGATCCAAAGCGTTTGGCAAGTTCTGTTATTAAATTTGCATTTTCAATCGCTGGAGTATTGATAGAGATTTTATCAGCGCCCGATGCCAAGATATTTTCAGCAATGTGAATGTTGTTAATACCACCTGCTACGCAAAAAGGTATGTTGATGGCAGCAGCAATATCATTAATCCATTTGTATTTTACTGTTGTATTGTCTGCGCTGGCAGTAATGTCATAGAAGACAAGTTCATCTGCATTATCGGACGAGTATTGGGAAGCTAAATCAATTGGGTTTCCTATGACCCTATGATTTTTAAATTGTATTCCTTTAACCACCATGCCATCTCTGACATCTAGGCATGGAATAATTCTTTTAGCTAGCATGTTGCTAATTCCTCGAGAGTAATTTTTTTGTCATAGATGGCTTTACCAACAATAACTTCTTCAATACCAATGTCACCTAGAGCCTTGATATCAGCAATAGAAGATATACCCCCAGAACCAATCAAATTTATTGCTGGAAAAAATGATTTAATGTCTTTATAAACATATGTACTTGGGCCTTGCAATAGACCATCTTTGTCTATATCTGTTGCCAGCACATTCCTTGGCTTAAATTTTTCTATGAAATCAAATAAATTAATTTGGCTTAATTGCTGCCATCCATGGGATGCAAGGAGGGGAGAGCCATCAATTACCTTAAAGTCGAGTGCAAAAGTTATAGAATTTAGATCAATGCTCTTCAGAATTGTCTCGGTGAACTCAAAATTTGTAACGGCAGAAGTTCCTACGACTACTCTCTTAACACCTAACTTAAGTAAATTCCTAATTTCATTTAGCGTTCTGACACCTCCACCAAATTGAATGGATAACTCCGTGAGCGATAATATTTCATTCAGTTGCGAAATATTCTTTCTTTGACCGTCCTTTGCTCCATTCAGGTCAACTATGTGGAGGTTGAGAAACCCATACTTTAAAAATAACTGTGCCTGTGATAGTGGATCATGATTGTATTTGGTAACGCTCTCAAAATTACCCTGTGTAAGTCTTACGCAAGCGCCATCCTTGATATCAATTGCAGGGAATATTTTCATTAACTCAATATTTTTTTTAGAAAGTTCATTCCCAATAAAGATGATTTTTCAGGGTGAAACTGAATACCGTAGTAATTTTTGTAACGCACAAATGCACTAAAATTAATACCGTAAGAAGAATGGCCCACGGTTAGATCTTCTTTGCTATCGACATAGTAACTATTAGCAAAATAATAATAGCCAGAGTACTCACCAAACTCTTTATTCATAGAAACTTGATTCCATCCCATATGAGGCACTGTTAGATTTGAATCCTTAAATCTTTTCACTTCCCCAGGTATCAATCCTAAACATTCAGTCTCTTCTTCTTCTGAATAATTAAATAGAACTTGCATACCCACACAAATACCAATAATAGGCTTGGTTGATTCTGCGAGCAGCGGTTGAATTAAGTCACGTTCTTTAAGATTGTTCATAATGTTTTTAGCAGCCCCAACGCCGGGAAGTAGTAATTTATCGCACTCACTAAAATCAGACCATTGGTTGCTTAACTTATAATCTACCCCCGCCCTTGATAAAGAATATTTGATCGACTGAAGGTTTGCTCCTCCAGTGTCTACGATTCCAATCATAGAATGCCTTTGGTCGATGATGGTAGGGCAGAATAACCAACAGCTTGCTTTAATGCTTGCCCTAGTGCCTTGAAGGTAGTTTCAATAATATGATGAGTATTTTCACCTGCTATCTTTAGGTGACAAGTAAACTGAGCATTTTTAACAAAGCTATCAATAAAATGAAATAGCATCTCGGAAGGGAAATCTCCAACATAGGGAAGCATTTTTGGAAGCGTTAGTTTTAAATTTGTTCTTGAACAAAGATCGATCGTAGCATTTGCTTTGCATTCATCCATCACTAGGGAGATGTCAGCATACCTTGTTATTCCATATCGATTACCAAGATTTTTATTGATGGCTTCTCCAAGGACTATAGATACATCTTCGATAGTGTGATGGGTATCAATGTTAACGTCACCTTTGCATTTCAAATAAATATCAAAGGATGAATTTCTAGCAAGCTGCTCAAGCATATGATCCAAAAACTTTATCCCTGTATCTATTTCATATAAACCAGTTCCCTGAACATTGACGGAGCAATATATAGAGGTTTCTTTGGTTTCTCGAGTAATGAAGTCGTTGCTAGCAGTAACATTTAAAGATGTTAATCTTTCTTCTACAGAGCGCTTGTGGGCTTCTAATCCCTCTAAACTACTCAAAGCAATTACAGATTCTGCTAACGAACTAAAACCATTTGCGTTTGCGGTTTGAAAGCTTATTTTTTTCATAAAAGCATCAACGCTCAGACCGGAAGTAGATTTAGCCCAACCATCAGTTGGTAAGACATGATTTGATCCTGAAGCATAATCTCCGAATGCAACAGGAGATAGAGGTCCGCAAAACACAGAGCCAGCACTGGAGACTTCATTCACATAAGTAGGATAGTCATCGTCTAGTAAGACTAAGTGCTCCGGTGCACTTTGGTTAATAATCTCTATGATTTCTTTCTTTGACTTTGTTTTTACTAACTGAACATTTTTAAGAGTCTTAGTTAATATTGATGATCGAGGTAAAGATTTAGATTTGTTAAGGATGCTACTCTGGATTTCTAGTAAGACTTGCTTTGAATTAGATACAACGCAACCTTTACTATCTTCTCCATGTTCAAGTTGAGACAAAATATCGACTGCAGCCAACGATGTGTTACGAAGTGAGTTTGTAACAACCATGACTTCACTAGGGCCTGCCTGCATATCTATGGCAATTTTATTTGATACAAGCGATTTTGCTGCTGCTACATATGCATTACCAGGACCAAATATTTTTTGAACTTTTGGGATATTGAAATAGCCATTTGCCATGGCAAGAATAGCTTGAGCGCCACCAATTTTATATATTTCACTTATACCTAGCTGCTTCGCTGTCCACAAAATGGCAGGATGCACTTTACCGCTTGCTAAGGGGGGAGTGCAGATAACGATATTGTTGCATCCTGCAATTTTTGCAGGCACAGCCTGCATGATCAATGAAGACACTAATGGCGCTGTACCGCCTGGTACATAAAGACCCACTGTTTCTATGGGTATTTTTCGTTCCCAAATTTGCAAACCTGTTAACGGTTCTATCGGCTTGGTAAGCCCGGAAGATTGTTTTTTAGCTACGTAGGTAATATTTTTAATGGATTCATAAATGGCAAGTTTTTCTTGATCTGTAATAGCTTGTTCTATGTTGATAAACTCTTTGGCTTCACACTTAAGCGATCTTTGATTTTTAATGTTGAGAAGCGAGTTGATTCGTTTAAGACCCTTTTTTGGATCTTCACGTAACCATTTATCAAACCGGGAAACAGTACTAACAATTTTTTTATTGGACGATGATGAAGTCCACTTAAACTGATTCTTGCTAATAACTTCCATTAGCTTACCCACTTTTCTATTGGGAGTACTAACAATGAAGATGCACCATTCTTTTTGAGTGTTTCAATCGTTTCCCAAAATACTTCTTCTTTACAAACGGCATGGATGGCTACTTTAGATTTATCTGCCAGTGGTATTACCGTGGGCGACTCTACTCCTGGCAAAAGCTCTATCAGCTTATCGGTATCTTTTGCTAAAGCGTTAAACATCACGTATTTGCTTTCATCAGCTTCTATTACCGAGGTTATCCTCGAAACTAAACGATTGATCATTTGTTGATTAGGGTTATTGGATTTTGCATTCCCGATTAGGATTGCTTCAGAGTTCAGGATAGTTTTGAATTCTTTTAAGTTATTGGATTCAAGTGTTGCTCCTGTAGATACTAAATCAAAAATTACATCAGCAATACCAATAAATGGAGTTAATTCAACTGAGCCATGGATATTTATAACTTCCGCTTTGATCTGATTATTTATCAAGTATTCTTTCAAGATAGCAGGGTAGGAGGTTGCAATTTTTTTATTACCTAAACTATTGATATCTTGATCTTTTCTAACCGCAATTGAGAGCCTGCATTTAGAAAACCCTAGTTTTTTTATAATTTGAACATCGGCAAGGTTTTTACTAAGTTTTTGCTCAACTAAGACGTTTTCACCGATAATTCCTAAGTCTGCAATATTCTGGTCCACTAGGTTTGGAATGTCATCGTCTCTAACCAATAATAGATCTAGGGGGTAGTTAGATGAGCGGATAATTAAAGCATTGTTTCTCTCTCTAAATTTAAACCCTGCCTTAGCTAACAAATCCTTAGATTGCGATGCTAGACGTCCCTTGCTTTGTAGCGCAATTTTTATTCTTACATCGGTCATGATTTGAGTAAGCTGCTGTAGCCTTTATTCTTTTCATTGAACATAAATCTTGCAACCCTAGTAACGGTAGTAGTAGAGGCACCTACCATCTGTGCAATTTCTCTATAGGTATATTGTTTAGTGCTAAGAAGTTTGGCCACTTCCCATCTTTCTTCAAGCGCTGCCATTTCTTTTGGAGTACACAAATCTTTGAATACAGCCTTGCATTGCTTTTTATTTTTTATGTTGGCGATAGCTTCATATAAATTCATCAAGCTATGATATATGTTTTACTGTAGTAAAACAATAGAACAAATAACATTATCCTCTTTAATAAAAAAATACCCAAAATAGTAAATAAATCCTTTCCTTATTGAGTATAAAATTACTAAGTGCGATTTCCTTTAAAGACCTTCAATCCATTTGAACTTGGACTTAAGCCAATTCCATTAGAACGATGGTTATCATTAAATGTCGCTAATTCTTTATATATACAAAATAAGTGTAAGTTAATAAACGAAAATTTAGATGAAGTCATTTTTGTGGTAGATGCCTTTCGAGATGAAATTCATGATTTAGCTCACGCCCTTAAGAACAATTTTCTTAATATCAATCCATCGCTGCATGAGCAGCTTGAGCAAGCTTGTTGTGCATGCAATAAATCTATAAGTTTAAATAATCATTTTCTAGAATTGGCGCTATGTGTTGAAGATGATTTACTCTTTTTGCAACCAGACAATGGTTCTTTCAAACTCGTAGGCGCAGCTGTATTTTCACCATCTGGTTGGAATTTAAAAGATAAGCAGTTTCTGAGCATTGATTCCATTCACTCTCCGGTTCCGCATTACGCAGAATTATTGGGATTAAAAGTAAATAAGGTTCTAGGTAATCTACCTATTTCAAAGCCCTTTGAACGGCATAATTGGTCAATTTATCAAAGCAATGCATTGTATCAACCGGCATCAGTCAAGAAAACCAATGCCATAACCGCCAACTCTGAAGCAGAACTAAAAAAACTCTCTATCAGAATAGAGCGCCAATCTCTATGTCGCCCGCGAGACTCAGATATGATCATTTTTTCAATTAAAGTTTCTAATTTTGGCATTGATAAAATTACTGAAGATAAACTCTTAACTAATAATTTTTTAACTTGTTTGGAGAGCTTGTCTGATGAGATGATTGAGTACAAGGGTTTGCATGGTGCCATCGATAATTTAAAAGATTATCTAAAGAGCTATGCATAACTGATATTTATGCATGATCTGTTTATAATGCTTTAGTGAGGAACTTATGAAGCATTCATCCTTTTTATTTTCTGTCTTATTGATCTTGCTAGCTTGTTCGAATGAGCAAAGTTCTGAACCAATTGAAGACGTTGTCAGAGATGTTATTGATGTGGAGCAAGCTCGAGTTGCGCTGCGAAATATTCCTGATACCGATTGGTATACGCAGGTAGAAAAAACCCATTACCAAGCCCAGGTAAACAAAGCAGCAACCAGAAAACCTCTTTTTGGAGATTTGCATGTGCATACCAGATATTCATTTGATGCCTATGTTTTTGGTACTTTGGCTTCTCCAGATAATGCATATGAGTTTGCAAAAGGAAGCCCAATAAAGCATCCAGCGGGTTTCGATGTCAGTTTGAATAAGCCTCTTGATTTTTATGGGGTCACCGATCATGGTATGTTTTTGGGTCTGGTGAGAGAAGCAGCAACTCCTGGAACAGAATTTTATAATAATCCTGCTAGTGAAACCGTTCGTGATATCAATGTTCTCGATAATCTTAATTTAGGCAGCTTTAATCAAAGAAGATCAGCTTTTGCTGGTTTCCTAACCGATGCAACTTTAGCTTCAGTGAACGGCATATTAGATACCAACTATATGAATAAAGTTTCAAGAACCGCATGGGCAGATACAATCGAAGCTGCCGATAGGCACTACATTCCAGGAGAGTTCACAACTTTTGTTGGTTACGAATATACGACATCAACACTCAATATGGGAAATTTACATAGAAATGTTATTTTCCGTGGCGGCGGAAATAAATATCCTGCGCTACCTTTTTCAAGAGCAAATGCAACCAACCCTGAAAAACTTTGGGAATGGATGGATAACTTACGTGAACAGGGTATAGATTCTATTGCCATACCTCATAATTCTAATGGTTCAGATGGGGCAATGTTTGAGATGGTTAAATGGGACGATAAACCTATTGATTTTGAATATGCTTTGCAAAGAATGAGAAACGAACCGCTAGTTGAAATTACTCAAGTTAAAGGTACATCCGATACCCATCCATCGCTTTCTATGAACGATGAGTGGGCTGACTTTGAGATAATGCCCTACAAAGTAGCCACCATGGATATTTCCAAGGTTCCTGGTAGTTATGTCAGAGAAGCTCTAATGAACGGCCTTATCTTAGAAAATAAGATTGGTGCCAATCCCTATAAATTTGGAATCATGGGATCAAGCGATACCCATACAGGAGCATCTTCTCAAGAAGAATACAATTTTTTTTCAAAAGTAGGTTTGCTTGATAGTAACCAAATTCTCAGGGGCTCTGTGCCGGCAATGGGGGAGTTGCTTGAGCATCCAGAAGCTTTGGTTGATGTTGGTGATGATAAGTACTTTCAAGCAGCAGCAATCACATGGGGTGCTTCTGGGTTAACTGGTGTTTGGGCAGAAGAGAATACTCGCGACTCTATTTTTAGTGCTTTCAGAAGGAAAGAATCATTTGCTACTTCAGGACCAAGGATTGTTTTAAGATTTTTTGCAGGTTTTGATTTAGATAGCTCAAAGCAAGATTCAGCTGATCTGATCGAGTATTTATATACCAATGCTTATTCTATGGGATCCGATATTGATCAATTCAATAAGTCCGATAACCTATCTTTTTTTGTATGGGCTATAGCTGATAATGATTCAGCCCCGCTTCAGAGAATTCAGATTATCAAGGGCTGGTATGAGGATGGCAAAACTTTTGAGAAAGTATTTGATGTGGCATGCTCCGATGGATTGACAGTAGATCCTCAAACCAATCGATGCCCTGATAATAAAGCAGCTGTAGATCTTTCAACTTGTTCTTTCTCTGCAGATAAAGGCGATAAGCAAATTATGTCGTTTTGGAAAGATCCAGAGTTTAATCCCCAACAAAGAGCTTTCTATTATGTCAGGGTGCTAGAAAACCCAACTTGCAGATGGTCTACTTGGGATGCTTTAAGAGCAGGAGTAGAGCCAAGAGAGGGTATTCATAAAACCATTCAAGAAAGAGCTTGGTCCTCGCCAATCCACTATCTACCATAGAAACCTATTCATTAAAGGACTTGCGTTGAATAGTATGAAAAGTCAAAACATATTCTTAGTAATATCTTTAACATGCTTGGTGGGCTTCTCTGTCGAAGCCAATGATCATAATGAAGCAATGAATCCAGAGGAAGGAGTAACTGTGCAAAAAAAGTCTAGATTTGAATTCTTTAAATGGAGATTTACTAGAACTGAACCTGATAGAGTGACTATCGATATTTCAAATGAATGGCAAGACTTCAATTTAGCTGCTGAGACCAACTATACAGTTTGGATTGGACATTCAACGTTTCTTGTTAATAACGGAGATTTAACAATTTTATTTGATCCTATATTTTCAAAATATGCTTCTCCAGTATCTTTTGCTGGCCCCAAAAGACTTATTGCTCCTGCAATGCAGATAGCAGATCTTCCAAAAGTGGATGTTGTAGCTATTAGCCATAACCATTATGATCACTTAGACATTCCCTCATTAAAGGCTATTTATAAATCGCAACCCCATACCATGTTTCTCGTGCCTAAAGGCGATAAGAAATTGCTTAATAAACATGGCATTGAGAATGTTCAAGAATTTGATTGGTGGGATTCCTTTCAATTAAATCATTCAGAATTCCATTTTGTTCCAGTGAAGCATTGGTCTGCTAGAACGCCATGGGATACAAATGAAAGCCTTTGGGGAGGATGGGTCACCACCTCACATTCTTACAACCTTTTCCATGCTGGCGATACTGGTTACTCTGACATTTTTATAACAATCAAAGAGAAATTCAAAGAAATTGATTATGCTTTTCTTCCAATAGGAGCCTATTCACCAAGATATTTCATGAAAAACTCACATGTTAATCCTGAAGAAGCGCTTCAAGTTTCTAAAGATTTAAGCCCCAAAAAAAGCTTTGGGATGCACTGGGGAACATTTATTTTGAGTGATGAACCGGTCTTAGATCCAAAAATTCAAATTGAAGCTAAGCGTGGTGATTTAGATTTTGAGATTGCTGTACCGGGAAGGGTGTACGTATTAGATTAATGTTGTAACTCTATTCCAAAATCATTAGCGGTAATCCTAACTTCTTTTTTATTTTCTAATTCACCTGAAATAATTAGCTCAGCTAAAGGATTTTGCACATACTTTTCTATGGTTCTTTTGATAGGTCTGGCACCGAATTTTTTATCAAAACCTTTTTTTGCCAACCAACCATAAGCCTTGTCATCCAACGAAATTTTAATTTCTTGGGCTTCTAAATTCGCAATCAGTTTATTTAGCTGAATGGTAAGAATATCATTGATATGTTCCTCGGTAAGCGCATTAAAAATTAGCACATCGTCTAGACGATTGAGAAATTCTGGTTTAAAAAATCCATTAACCTCATCCATGATTTTATCTTCGGTAGCTTTATTAATCGCTTTACCTTCGGGATATAATTGAGAGCCAAGATTAGAGGTCATGATCAAAACAGTATTGGTGAAATCCACTGTCCTCCCTTGTCCATCGGTAAGCCTGCCGTCGTCAAGCAGTTGTAACAACAGGTTGTAAACATCAGGGTGAGCTTTCTCAATTTCATCCAGCAAGATAATTTGATAGGGTTTGCGTCTTACAGATTCTGTTAATGCTCCGCCTTGCTCGTAACCTACATACCCAGGAGGGGAGCCGATCATTCGTGAAATTGAATGTTTCTCCATATACTCAGACATATCCAATCTTGTCATCGCATTACGATCATTGAATAAGTATTCAGCAAGCGCTTTCGTAAGCTCGGTTTTTCCTACACCAGTGGGACCTAAAAATAAGAAAGATCCTATTGGTCTGGTTTCATCGCTTAGTCCAGCTCTCGATCTTCTAATGGCGTTTGATACTGATTGAAGAGCATATTTTTGGCCTACAACTTTTTTTTCTAAGTATTCTTCTATTTTTAGAAGTCTTACTTTCTCTTCTTCTAAAATATTACTGACGGGAATCCCTGTCCACCTATGGACTACTTGTGCTATTTCCTTTTCAGTTACTTCTTCTTCAAGTAAACCTTCCGTACTTGCCTCGTCGGACCGTCTTATTTGATCCTCTAATGCAGGAATCTTTCCGTACTTCAATTCTCCTGCTTTTGTCCAATCTTGGTTGCGTTCAGCAATCTCAAGTTCTAGCTTTGCTTTATCCAATGTCTCTCTGACGCTTTGAATAGTTAGTAATTTTTCTTTTTGGCTTAACCACCTGCTTGTAAGGTCACTTGAACTTGATTCTAACTCTTTGAGATGCTCGTCAATTTCAGATAGTCTTTGTTTAGATTTTTTATCATCTTCTTTAAGCAGAGCTTCTTTTTCTATCTTTAGTTGGCCAATTTTTCTATCGATGGATTCCAGTTCTTCGGGTTTGCTATCTGCTTGCATTCTAATTGATGATGCTGCTTCATCAATTAAATCTATTGCTTTATCAGGTAAATATCTATTGTTGATATATCTTGAAGAGAGTTTAACTGCGCTTAGTACAGCATGATCTGAAATTCTTACACCATGATGTATTTCATATTTTTCCTTTAAGCCCCTTAAAATTGAAATGGCATCATCAATCGACGGCTCTTCAATAAGGACGGTTTGATATCTTCTAGCAAGCGCAGCGTCTTTTTCAATGTATTGGCGATATTCATCGAGTGTAGTTGCTCCAATCATGTGCAATTCTCCACGAGCCAAAGCTGGTTTCAGCATATTGGAGGCATCCATTGCACCATCGGTTTTACCTGCTCCAACAAGCGTATGGAGCTCATCTAAGAAAAGAATAATCTCTCCGTTTTTAGCTTTGATTTGGTCCAACACGGATTTGAGGCGCTCTTCAAACTCTCCTCTGTACTTTGAGCCTGCGAGCAGGGCAGCCATATCAAGCGATAATATAATTTTATTTTTTATTCCTTCAGGGACATCATTATTAACAATTCGCTGAGCAATTCCTTCAATGATTGCTGTTTTACCAACCCCTGGATCACCAATGAGTACTGGATTGTTTTTGGTTCTTCTAGACAAGACTTGAATTGAACGCCTTATTTCCTCATTTCTACCAATGACTGGGTCTAACTTTCCTTCTTTGGCAAGGTCAGTAATATTGATAGTAAATTTTTCAAGCGCTCCAATAGTATTTTCACCTGTCTCAGAATTAATTCTTTGACCATTTCGTTTGTTAATTACAAAGTCTTTAAATTTAACTGAATCTAAATTATGTTCTTTAACAATTTTTTGAATTGCACTATTAGGAGATGCAAGGCATTGAACTAAAAGATTATCAATTGCTACAAATTGATCATGAAATTCTGCCATTTTTTTCTCAGCTTCTTGAAAGATTTTAAGTGTTGCAGTGTCTATACCTTGTCCTTGTGGATTGTTTGTTACCGGTAAGTTTTTGATTCCATTATTGGTGCTTTGAATAATTGCTTGAGTATTCTGCTGGAAAGCAATAAGCAAATCGGTTGCGATGGATTCATCTAAGATAGCTCTTAATAAATGAAGAGGCGCAATTAATTGGTTGTTGTTATCCAAGGCATAACCTTGTGCCTTCATAACACAATTTCTAGATGATTCTGTGAACTTCATTAAATTCATATTTAATATATATGGGCAATTAAAGATAAATTCAAATAGAAAATCTTTATAATGATGGAATGGATCAGCTTAACGTTTTTGGGGAACCTCTTGAATTGTGCTGTGATAACCCTATTACTGGCTTTACTAGAGATGGGTTTTGCAATCGTCATCCAATGGACAGAGGCTTGCATACAGTTTGTGCACAAATGACCTCTGAATTCCTTGCATTCTCAAAAGCACAGGGCAATGACTTAACGACTCCAATGCCAGAATTTAGTTTTCCGGGCCTCAATGAGGGAGATAGATGGTGTTTGTGTGCAATGCGTTGGGTTGAAGCATACGAACATGGAAAAGCTCCTAAAATATATTTACGAGACTCTCATCAGCAAATCTTGGAGTTAGTAGAACTAGAGATTTTGCAAAAATATGCTTTGGATCTAAATTAATTTCTCTGCTGTAAAACTAACAGGCATTTCCTGAATAGCATGAACAAAGTTATTGGGAGCGACTTTCCATTCACCGTCGTATCGCATGTCTGGGAAGCGCTGAAGGATTTGTGAGTAGGCTTCTTGTAATTGCATTAACGCAATAGGTTTTCCTAAGCAGGTGTGTCTTCCAATTCCAAAAGCCAAGTGCTTATCTGCATTTGGTCTTTGAATGTTAAAATCGTTTGGACGATCAAATATTGCTGGATCTCTGTTAGCTGCTCCATACCACATGATGATTTTTTCACCAGGCCCAATTTTTTGTTTGCCGATAGTGGCTTCTTGAGTAGTTGTTCTTCTCATATGAATAACTGGCGAAATCATTCTGATAGATTCTTGAACAAAATTTGGTAACAGTTCCATATTAGCAAGCAGTAATTCTTTTTGATCAGGAAATTCAGTTAGCAATTTAATTGCACCACTGAGGGTATTTCTAGTAGTGTCATTTCCAGCAAAAATAATTAATAGCCATGATCCATCTAAAAACTCATCGCTTAATTTTTCGCCTTCTAGTTCAGCATTTGCAATTGCTGACAGAAGATCGTTTTCAGGATTTTGTCTTTTCTTAATAAGAATATCTCTTCCATATTCAAACATTTCATCGACCATGGCATTAAACATAGCAATCGTATTTTCATCAGGAGTCGCTGCAGTTTCTCCTGCTAATTCTTTACGATACGATTCAACTTGAAAATGTTGAGCTAACTCAAGGAATTCCATCCAAGAAACTAATTTCTGCCGATCAGATTCAGGTATTCCTAAAATCTCTGATAGGGTAAAAATTGGTAATTGCTGAGAAAAGTGATGGACTAAATTGCAAGACCCCATTGGAGCGATCGTATCCAACAGTTGAGTAACTTTTCTCTTCACTTTTTTATGAAGTTCATCCACATAACCTGGCTTAAAGAACGGCATGTGCTCTCTTCTCAAGTTGATGTGAAGATCTCCGTCCAGGTTAAGCATGTGATCGATAGAGCTTCTCCAAAGTTTAGGATGTCGCCTTGCTTCTTCGCCCAACGTCATAAGTGTTCCAGTGCATAGTTGCGATGAGAATATTTTTGGATTCATTGAGACGTATTGAATATCTTCGTATCTCGTCAAAGACCAGAATCCAGGATCTGCATCGTATTCAGCACTGTCATGAAAAAGTATGGGAGCATTTTCTCGACATTCATCGTACAGATGAAAAGGGTGGCCCTCGGTAAATAAATCAATATCCACCATCGATCGTGAGATCTTATGTGAATACGCTAAGTCATAAGCAGGTTTATTGATTACCGTTTTTACAACTTCATTTGATATTGAAAGGGCCACAAATATTCCTATATGTCTATGACAACTACTTCACCAATGCCTAGGTCTCTGATTCCTTGTTCAATCTTGCTTAGATCTCCCACAATGAGCCACGTCCATTGGTTTGGTTTGACATAGTTACGAGTGGTTTGTCTTACTTCATCAAGGGTTGGTTGACTAAGTAAATCAGATAGATCATCCAAGTAGGAAGTATCTCTAGAGAATTGTGCAATATCTCTCACTCCACCCAATAATGCTCCTAGAGTTTCAAATTGACCTGGCAGTCTTAAGGTTCTAGAAGCTTTTGCTTTAGCCAATTCATCTGCTGTTACTGGATTAGTAGATAGATATTCATCATATTCTCTAATCAATTCTTGAATTGAAGGTATAGTTTTATCGGTTTGAACCGGCGCTGAAACTAATAATGAGCGTTGACCTTTGGAATCACCCAGTCTTGTTCTGACACCATAGGACCAGCTCTTATCTTCTCTAAGATTCATATTAATTCTTGAGGTAAAGCTTCCACCAATTGGATAGTTCATATAATCAATCAGAATTTCATCATCGGTACCAGTAGGCGGTAACAATTGACCAGCAAGAATGAATGATTGGATAGCATTGGGCTTATTGATTAGATATATTTTCCTTTCTTCTGGAAGGGCAACATCAAAAAGCTCTACTTTGTCTGAAGCCGTTGTTGATTTCCAATTCTTAGTTTTTTCATTTAGTAAGTTCACAGCCTCATTAAGAGAAATATCTCCTACCACTACAAATGTTGCTTGAGCAGGGTTTACAGCATTTTTAAAGTACTTGATTAGCTGATCTCTGGTAACTTTTGAGATAGATTCAGTAGTTCCCGATCCAGTTAGTGGCTTACCGTATGGATGATTTTCACCATACAAAATTTTACCAATGTTTCTAAATGCTACCGCTGTGGGCTGATTTTCTTCTTGTTTAATACCAGCAAGAACCTGTTTTTGAATTCTATCAATTTCTGCTTGTGGGAAAGTGGGAGATTCAATAGTCTCAAAGACCAAATCAAGGGTAGCACTTAAGTTGTTTTTTAAGCTTGAAAGGGAAATGCTAGATGAATCTAAAGACGATCCGTATCCGACGTTTGACCCGAGTGCATCTACTTTAGAGGACCAACTTAGTGAATCGTTCTTTTTTGTTCCTTCATTTAGCATATCCATCGCAAAATTCAGGTAACCTAATTCGCTATCAGATTCTTGTGAGTAGCCATAATCAAAAACAATGCTCATTTCTACTAGAGGAACGTCTCGTCTGGATGCCAATACAAGCTTTGAGCCGTTATCAAGAGTTGCTGTCTCAACTGTTGGGAATGAAAAGGAAACCTTTCCATCTGGATACGGGACACCAGTTGAGCGGTCTATGTTACTAGACACTGTGCTAAATTTGCTTTCTGGTGAAATTACCAAGACATAAGGATTCTCATCGATCCATGTTTGCATGGTAGCTTTAATATCATTTGCGGATGCAGACATTAATGTCTCTAGATATTCTTTATAGCATCCTGGATTTTTAGTGTAAGTTTGGCAAGTTGCCAGAATATCTGATTTACCCCCAAAACCACCTATACGCTGAATGCCTCTGACAAAGCCAGCATAATTTTGGGTTTTAGTATTTTCTAGTAATGTTTTATCAGGACCTTTCTTTAAAAAATCTTGCAAGACATTATCCATCATTGCTTCAACAGCCTCAATGGTTGAATCTGGTGCAACATCTGCAATTAGAATAAATTGGCCTGCAATCTCTCTATCGTAATAGAAAGCAGATACAGAAGTGGCAATCTGATTTTGATAAACTAATTTTTGATACATGGGAGAATTTTTTCCTCCGGTAAGGGTCGATGCTGCTAAATCAAAGAATATTGCTTCATCAGTATCTGTACCGGGGACATTCCAAACTTTATAGATTCTTGATTGAGGGACATTATCAGTCATGACTTCACGCTTTGGCTCAAGTCTTTTGGCAACCCAAGTATCAGGTTTAGTGAGTGTGGGGCCAGCTGGAATATCCCCAAAATAAGCTGTTACTTTTTCTTTTGCTGTTTCTAGATCAATGTCGCCTGCTAATACGAGGACAGCATTATTGGGGCCATAGTAAGTTTTAAACCAAGTTTGCACATCTTCCATGGAAGCAGCATCTAGATCCTCCATATAACCAATAGTGGACCATGAATACGGATGACCCTCTGGGAAAGCGCCTTTGGCTATGGTAATAAACGCTTTACCATAGGGGCTATTCTCGCCTTGCCTTTTTTCATTTTGGACAACTCCGCGTTGCTCATCTAATCTTTCTTCATCAATGACGCCTAAGATATGACCCATTCTGTCTGATTCCATCCATAGGGCTAGATCAAGTGCATTAGTAGGAACGTTTTGAAAGTAGTTGGTGCGATCACTGTTGGTTGTTCCGTTTTGATCGGTTGATCCTATTTTTTCAAAGGGTTCAAAATACTCACTGTTGTAGTTTTCGGTTCCATTAAACATGAGATGTTCAAATAAATGTGCGAAGCCTGTTTTGCCAACTTTTTCATTTTTTGATCCCACGTGGTACCAAACGTTAACTGCAACCATGGGAACTTTTCGATCCTCATGCACAATTACAGTTAAACCATTGTCTAATGTGAATGAATCGTACTTTATTTCAGGGATTTCATTCTCTTTAGCGATAAGTGGGAATGAAATTAGAACTGATAAAATTAAAATTTTAAGTGAGATTTTTTTCATGAAATTTACCTCCAAAGGCTTGGACACATTATTATATGTAAAGTTTACGAGAAATGTTACTTCTGAGAGGTTGAGTTAATGAGACGCATATTTTTACTATCATCTTTATTGTTAATTGGTTGCAATAAAACCGACATTTCATTTGCTGACAATACAGATCAGCGTTTGAGAAACTGGATAGAAACTATTTCTTCAGATGAATTTGAGGGAAGAGAACCAGGAACAATAGGGGCTCAGCTCGCAAAAAACTATATAGCACAACAATTAAGTAATCTTGACCTTGATCCACTCAGCGGCAATTCATTTTTCTTAAAGGTTCCGGCATCAAAAATAACTCTGAAAGAACAATCATACGCCACCATTACTTTTAGAAATCAGGATCGAAAGCTAGAAACTGGAAAAGAGATAGTTTTTTGGACCAAACATGCTACGGAATACAAAAAGCTGAGAGATAGTGAAATGGTATTTGTTGGCTATGGAATAGTTGCTCCAGAATATGATTGGAATGACTATGAGGGCTTGGATGTTAGAGGTAAAACAGTTGTTATGCTCATCAATGATCCTGGTTTTGAGACTGGTAATCTTAGACTATTTAATGGCAGATCAATGACTTACTATGGAAGATGGACCTATAAATTTGAAGAAGCAGCACGTCAGGGTGCTGCTGCAGCTATTATTTTGCATGAAGAGGAACCCGCGGCTTATCCTTGGGGGGTTGTTGAAAACAGTTGGCAAGGTCCACAACTCGATTTGCAAAGAGAAGACATGGGTGCTTCTAGAGCTATCTTAGAGGGCTGGATTCCTCACGATATTTTCAATGAAATTATTACATACACTGGATTTAATTATTCAGCGTTGAAAGAAATTGCTTTATCTGAGACTTTTCAACCATTTGCAATGCGTGGTTTAACTTTTTCAACAGAAATATACAATGATGTTGAATATATTTCTTCTCATAATCTAGCAGCACTTCAAAAGGGTACAAAATATCCTGATGAGTATTTATTGTTTACAGCTCATTGGGATCATTTGGGCATGCTTGAGGGAAACCCTGCTGAAGATTTGATCATGAATGGTGCAGTAGATAATGCCACTGGAGTTTCATCTTTACTGGAGTTTGGGTATAGATTTTCTCAAAATCCGCCCGAGCGATCTATTATTTATCTTTTTGTAACCCTTGAAGAATCAGGGCTTTTGGGATCTGAGTATTTTGCTGAATATCCAGCTGTGCCTCTAAAAAATATTGTTGCTGGTTTTAATTTTGATGGTATTCAACCAACAGGTAAAACAAAGGATATGGTAGTTATTGGATACGGAGCTTCAGAACTTGAAGATATGCTTGAACGAAGGCTTGCAACCGAAGGAAGATACATCAATCCTGATCCAAACCCCGAAAAGGGTTATTTTTATCGTTCAGATCACATTAGTTTTGCAAAAAGAGGAGTTCCAATGCTTTATGCAGATAGTGGCTCAGATCTTGAGTCCGGAGGCAAATTAGCTGGCTTGCAAATGGAAGAAGAGTATAGGTTGAATAGATATCATGCAGTTGGTGATGAATACAATGTTTCCTGGAATTTAGAAGGGTTGGAACAGTCTATTAATACAGTATTTTCTATTTCTTCAGAGTTGGCTAATTCTCAAACTTGGCCTAATTGGTACGAAGGCAATGAATTCAGATCAATACGTGATCAATCACGATCTCAATAGAGTTCTTGAACCATACACCTAGCTGATCCTCCTCCTATTTTTTCTATATTGTGAAGATCTATTACCAAGAGCTTTGAATAATGCTTATCAAGCACTCTTCTTTGGTCAACTGTTAATATCTGACATGCTGTTTTTGACATTAAGAGCATTAATTGATTATCTTTGTTCCTTATTTCAAGCATATTTCCACAATAGGCTTCTAATTGCGCTTTTGTAAAACGCATTATTTCTTTGTTACTAGGTATTGAACTCAAAACAAGATCTCTATCCTTGATATCAATCACATCAGGACAAATCCCAACAATATTCGTTCCAATCCACATCACAACATTGGTGTGATAAATAGGTTGATTTTTAAAATACGAATGGAAAGTAATACATTGGTAACCTCTTTTAAAAGCCCAATCCTCAGCAAGATCTTTATTTGATCTTGTGGAAATTGAACAGAAGGCTATTTTATTTTTTCTATCTAAAACAAGTGAACTGGTGCTTTCCAAAGCTATCCCATTTGCTTGCTCTTTTGCATAGTCAATTTCTATTGAATATGCATCAAGCAATTTAGTAAGGCTGGGATTGTTTCTTTCAATTTGTCTATTAAGCGACTCCATAGAAAATAAATCCATTGAGCCGTTTGCAAATGTGGCAAACCAGTTTGGAAAAATAGCATCGGGAGCATTTTGCAAAGCATCAAATTCTATTATGTCCAAACCAGCATTGGATAATGTATCTCTCATTTGAATCCATTCATCTTTGCATTTATCAATATGGCCTGAGTTTGTTTGGAATACATTACTGCTGGCAGTTTGGTTATTAGGTCCAAAATAATCAGGCCTTACCATTACTAGTTTTGAGGTTGATTGCATATGTTTTAACAGTATGGCGCGCCCGGAGAGGTTCGAACTCCCGACCCCCAGGTTCGTAGCCTGGTACTCTATCCAGCTGAGCTACGGGCGCACAAAGGTATTTTAATCAAAAGAATCCGTATAAGATATCTAAAAGGCCTATATAGATAAACAAGATGCTATGAGGAATATCACTCAATCTTCAATACTAAGTTATGTATCTCTAACTTTTCCAGCATCTGCAGCAGCAATGCCTATTGTTGTATATATTTTGCCTTATTACGCAGATAACTTGGGATTGGGCTTATCTATTGTTGGCTTAATATTTTTTATTGGTCGGATGCTTGATGTTTTCACCGATCCTTTCATGGGTTATTTGATTGATAAGTATCCATCAAGATGGGGTAAACACAAGCACTGGATTGCAATCTCGCTACCATTTCTGATGGTAGCAATTTATTTAATCTATCTCCCAAATCAGTCTATGGTTTCACCTGCATATCTTTTTTTTAGTTTATTTATAGCTTATTTAGGATTTACATTATTGGTCGTTACACAACTATCTTGGTCTGTAGTGCTAGCACCTTCATATGATGAGCGGACTCGCTTGCTTACTGCTAGAGAATTTGTATCCCTAATTTCAATGCTCGTCATTATCGCATTACCTGCTCTAATAGAAATTTATACTTCTAGTCTGGAAGCAAAAATTCAATCTATTGGCGTGACCTCTCTTTTATTAATCCCACTTATTATTATCACTGCCTTAATTGTGGTTCCCGATAAAAAAGATGCAGTGACTGAGCGCGCTCAGGTTCCAGCCCTAGAAATGCTAAAAACTGTATTAGTGGATAGGGAATTATCTAGGCTTGTGTTTGCCAACCTTTTTTTGGCTTTTTCACAAAGTCTTTTTGGGGCGCTTTCAATTATTGTGTTTAATACAATTTTTGAATTACCTGAGTACTCTGCCAGAGCAACATTGCTCTATTTTATTATGGGTGCTGTTGGGCTATTCATTTTTAGAAGCTTAAGTTTAAAAACTTCCAAGCATTTTTCTGCTTCGATTTGCTTGGCATTTGGCTCTTTCATTATCATCCTGGCTTGGTTTATTTCACCTTATGTTATTGGAACCCAATACAGCATTTACTTGTTATTTGCATTTACTTTTTTCTATGGTTTATCTTTTGCTGGAGCAACACCGCTGATTATGGCAATGGTGGGCGATGTATCTGAAATGAAGGAGAAAGAGAGTGGCTACAGTAAAAGCGGTGCCGTTTATGCTTATGTTACTACCATAGCAAAAATAGGTTTTTCTCTTGCGGCTGCAATTCCTTATATTATTCTTGAAACATTTGTGGGTTTTGAAGTTTCTTTGGGAGCAAACAATTCTGAATTTAGTAAAGCTGTGCTTTGGAATATATATATGTTGGTTCCATTTTTTGGGTATGCAATAGCAGGATTGATGATTTACTCTCATCCACATTCTAGAGAAAAAGTAAGCGAGTTTAGGGGTTCAAATGAATTATAGAAAATATGAATGTGTAATCTGTGGCTATATTTTTGATGAAGAACTTGGTATTCCAGAAGACGGCATTGAACCAGGAACAAGATGGGAGGCTATTCCAGATGATTGGGTTTGCCCGGATTGTGGGGTAAGCAAATTTGATTTCGAGCTTATTGATGGATAAGAAAAATTATCGAACGTTTGCTCTAATTTTATTAACCATAGTGTATGGATTCAATTTTATTGATCGGCAAATTATGGGAATTCTTGCACCATTTATCCAAGAAGATCTTAACTTGAGTAATACCCAGCTTGGATTGTTAATCGGTTTTGCATTTGCTGTTTTTTATACGGTGACAGCTATTCCAATTGCTTGGCTTGCGGATAAATTCAGCAGAGTCAATATTTTAGCTATAGCTTTAGCAACTTGGAGTGGATTCACAGCATTGACTGGATTTGCCAATAACTTTATTCAAATTGGGTTAGCAAGAATGGGCGTTGGGATTGGAGAAGCAGGCGGGAGCCCACCATCTCATTCAATTATTTCCGATCTATATTCAAAAGAAGAAAGAGCAAGCGCATTGGGTGTTTATTCTATGGGAATTCCTTTTGGAATTATGGCAGCATTCTTTGCTACAGCAGCGATTATGGGAGCAGATTCTAGCAATGTAGATTGGCGAAGAATTTTTATTTTTCTTGGGGTAACGGGGGTTATGCTTGCTGTAATTGTAAAGTTAGTTCTTAAAGAGCCGAAGCGTGGAGCCATGGAGATAGACGGTAATCGCCAAGTTGTGAACCCACCTTTTTTAGATTCAATAAAAATATTGCTAAAAATTCCTTCTTGGTGGGCTATGTGTTTTGGTATTGCTTTTGGATCTTTTGTTTCATATGCAAAAGGCGGATTTCAAACTAAGTTTCTCGTGACGTTAGACCCATCGTTTGATTTCCAAACCCTAGTTATTTTATTAGGGATTATTAATGGCACTACCTACGCTGGAGGTGCATTTTTTGGGGCTAGACTGGCCGACAAATGGGGAAATAAAGATGTTCGAGCTTATGGGTGGCTTCCCGCAATTTCAATAGGTTTATGCTTGCCAATAGGAGTTTTATCATGGTGGGCTCCTACAGTTGAACTTAACTTAATTTTTTCAACAATATTCTTACTATTGATTGGGATTTATCTTGGTCCAAGCTTTGCGATTGCACAAACGTTGGCTCCCATCCATATGAGAGCAATGTCGACGGCATTATTCTTTTTTATATTGAACATGATCGCTCTCGGAGGAGGCCCTACATTTGCAGGGTGGTTAATCGATGTCTTTGCTAATTATTACAATGAACTCGATGCTATTCGTTATGCAATGTCAGCTACCGCATTAATCTTTGTATTCTCTATTTTAAGTTTCATGATAGTAAGTAAAAATCTTCCAAAAGATTGGAAAGAAGCTGAAGAAAGAAATAGTTTTAAAAGTTGATTAAACTAAATTTTCTTTAATATGCTAGCCGGCGTAGAAATTTGAATAATGCTTTCTAAATTGTGCAATGGGTCCGTCTTTGTCACAAAGTACAGGTTTTTCGGCATATTTTTTATGCTCCCAAATTGGAATGTCTTCTTTAACTTGCTTATCAATATCAGCAATGATTGCTGCTGAGACGCCTCCTGTTGGAGTTTTTCCATCAACTTTTTTCTGCAAGAAGAAAAATCTAGTGATACATTTTTCAGATTCAACCGGAGTTGTCATGCCAAGCAGTAATGTGTCGCAAATACCCTCGAATTTAGTTGCGCTATCACCCGGACCATTTGAAAAAGCAGTAATTTGACCCTTGATGGTTCCGCGTGGTGTTTCCATATCTGCTCTTTGCACGGAAGTTCTTTTTTGATCTTGATAAGAAACTTCAAACTCCGGATAACTAACAACACCATGAACATATTTAAAATGAGCGGCATCTACAGCATTTTCAGCCATATCTTGAATGTGGCAATTAATGTTATATTCAAATGCAACAAACTCGTCTGCCCATTCAGGATCGTCTATTTCAGGATGAATGGTTACATCGTACATAGGTTTAAGGCCATCAGGATGATACCAGGCATAAATTAAATTATTTGCCTCAACGGTAGGATACCTAAAGATAGCTACCTCTCTTGCTTTTGGTGGGATGTTAGTAGCATAAGGTATATCACCGATGGTTCCATCTGTTTTCCATCTCCAGGCATGGAAAGGGCATTCAATGCAGTTGTCCTTTACTATTCCACCATGACCTAAATGGGCTCCTAAATGAGGGCAGTATGCATCTAACATGGATACCTCCCCATTTTGACCCCTAAAAAGCACCTGATCCTCGCCAAAGTATCTAACTGCTTTTACTTGTCCTATTTCAAGACTGGCACTTGTATCTATGCAATACCATCCAAATGGAATAGGCATCGGATATCTTTTTTTTGTATTTTCATTCATAGCTTTAAAAGTTTTCTTGCATTTTCGCCTAGAAATTTAGGCCACACATCATCATTAAAATTTACTTTTGGTAAGTCCTCAAATATTCTCTCAAGGGAAAGTCCCATGGGGAAATAACCTGCATAAAGAATTTTTTCAGATCCTCTAGTATTTGCATAATTAATAATAGCCTTTGGATAATGTTTTGGTGCAAATGCACTAGTAGAGTAGTAAAGATTTGGGTATTTGAGCATTAATTTAACTGCAAGATCTACCCAAGGCTCAGCACCATGTCTCATAACAAACTTTAATTCCGGAAAATACCAACAAACCTCATCAATTAGTTCAACTTTTTGGGGTGCCATAGGAATCCTTGGACCTGGAACACCGACGCAACAGAAGAAGGGCAAATCTAAATTAATACATGTTTCATAAATTGGATGCCATCTTTCATCGTTAATAGGTATTTGAGGATACATGCCTGAAGGGAATGCGCTCACAGCCTTAATATTATATTGCTGATGAAGTTCTTGAATTCTCAATGCTTCTTTTTTGCTTTCGTTTGGATTCACTGGAAGGTCAAAAATAAAACGATCTGGATGATTCTTTTGAGCATGAATTTTGGTTTCTGATAGTTCATGGAATCCAACCATAGCTACATCTATATGGTGTTTGTCCATTTGATCAAGTGTGTATTGAACAAAGTCACTGTGAGATCCAGTCTCAGGTATATCTTTAAACATATATTGAGCAGGCATCTTAAATAATTTCTTAGATTCTTCATCTCTTAGCAAAGGTTCCATGAATGAATACCATTCAGATCGATCCTCGCTTTCAGGTATTCCAAGCATCAAATCAACGGTGAATAATTCTTTATTAAAACTCATGACTGAATTTTAACCTTTTAGATTCCATTATTTTTAAAATATCAAAAAAACTGGAAATAAATGTCATACGAGTTGACGTAACAAAATAAGCCGTTACTCGAAATTAAGACATAAATTCTCCGCCATTAACGTCCAAGTTTGCGCCGGTAATTACCTTTGCTAAGTCTGAAGCAAGAAACAATGCCGCATTTGCGCAGTCTCTATCATCTGGAATAATTCCTAGAGGTATATCTTTGGTTATCCCTTTGATTATAGTTTCAGGATCAATTTTCATTGCCTTAGCAGTTTCATTAATATATGTTTCGACAGGTGGACCCCACATCCAGCCCATGTAGACAGCATTGACTCTTATACCAAAGGGTCCTAATTCTTTAGCAAGAATTTTCGTGCTTGCGGTAAGCGCTCCTTTTGAAGCAGCATAGCCACCTTGAGTTTGCAAAGGTTTCTTTGTAATTAGACTATTAATCATGACGATAGAGCCAGATTTTTGTAATTTCATTTGTTTGACTGCTTCCAGAGTTAATTGCATGGTTCCAAAGTAGTTGGTATTCATGGTTTCTTTCCAGTCTTCCAGATTGCCTTGATCAAATTCTGTAAAATTGCCGGGTCTATAAGCGCTGTTGATTAGACAATCCAGTTTTCCAAATTTTTTAAAAGCCTCGTCAATGACATTCTTACAAGAGGTAAGAGAAGTAATATCGGTAGGTATGCTAATAGCTTCACCTCCCTTTGATTTGATTGTATCTTCAACTTTTTTAAGCTTGCTTTCTGTTCTTGCAGCAAGCACAACTTTGGCACCTTCTTCAGCAGCACCGTATGCAAGTTCTTGACCAAGTCCCGGACCGATTCCAGAAACTAATACTACTTTATCTTTAAGAATCATAATTTTCCTATGTAAGTATCTATATACAATTTGAATTCGCTCTCGATTTTTTCTTTCGAAAGTCCATACTCCTCAAGGCTATATTTGTGAGATCCCATTTCATGCTTGTTTTCTTCTTGCCAAGCTCTCATTGCATTTTCTGCTTGATCGGCAAAATCTTCATCAATGAATTTATAAATCTTTTTCATCTCATTGAGTGGCTCAGTGATCATTTTACGAAAATCAAGATGGATAAAATTATCCTTATAAAGTTTGCTTATTTCATGGCAATGAACCAATGCTCTACATAATTTATCTTGCCAGTGATTTGCAATTCTGGCCTTATTAAAGTCAGTTGTAAGTTGCTCTGATAGATTGGCACACATAGAACCAAATGAAGGCACTGTATCTATAGGAGTTCTATGCGTTTGAATAACCTTAGCATCTGGAAACACTTGAAGAACTTTATCAATAAAGCCAAGATGATGAGGCGATTTTAAAATCCACCTTTTATTTTCTCTGCCCGGTGTCTGCCACTGAAGGTATTGAATTTGTTTTTTTAGGAATTGGTACACAACGGCATGATCTTGTTTTTCAATCCATGCAGAATAAGAGGGGAGATGCATACAGGATTCAGGCACCGTGCTTAAGAAAGTGTGCTCGATCAGAAGTATTTCTTCGTCCGCTCCATTGAAGTCCCAAGGATGAATTTTTAATGCTTCTGGAGAGGCTTCTACTACTGCAGCAACCTCTGCCTCTCCCAACTTCATTCTTTCAATGGGCTTACCAGCCTCTTCGTTAGGTAATACTGCTGGATATCTTCCTTCCCACCAAAGCATTGCTGTGTGATTGGGATCCGATGCCAGCAATCGATGCGTCATCGTTGATCCAGTTCGAGGAAGTCCTACAATGACAATGGGGCTTTTAATAGTTTCGTTGAGAATTTCTGGGTGTTGCTTCAATGCCTCTACAGTTCTAAGGAGATTGGTTAGCAGCCCAATAATCCTATGCTCTTGAGCTTGAAAACCAATATCATTTAAAGACGCTTCAAGATTGATGCTGGCCACAAGCTGCTCAAGGCCTTCGAGAAATAATTCATTACCAAAATCATCTAGACCAGATATTTTTTTTGCATGCTCCACCAATACGTTCGGGTTTAAGCTCATTTTATTATTGTAATTCGATTAATTTAACTAAGCGAAGCTTTGGAATAATTGGATTATTACAGTTAACCCATCTTAAAAGCATCGCACCTTGAGTGTGATTTTGCGTTACTAGATTATTAATTAATTCCTCTTTTTTATGGGTAATGTGCATTTTAAGATTGCTTCCCTCAAGGATTGCGCATGAATTATTTAGGTGAATTCTATTAAAACGATAATCGAGTGATTCCATCCAAAAGTTTTCTAATTGAAAGTTCCACAAATCACATTCGGGTACTTCGGTTTCAATAATCAAACACTCATCTGGATTGATCTTATAGTAACCATGCAAATAAGTAATGCTTGGATCACCACCGGCTGCTTGAAAAAATTTTTGATCGCCTAGAGGAAGGGAATTTAAATGGTTTGCTTGAAATTCTTTTACCCACTTGATGAAAGTATTTGTTGTACCTTGGACAAAGCCAAACGTACTTTTAAGCTTTTGTTCTAATTCTCTTTCTTCAAGTAATGGAATGTCATCTGGGTAGTCTAATGCTTCAATCTTTAATACTGCCTTTGAATCATGCATTTTATTTTTATAAGTTTGTCTTACTATTAACATATTAGAGCTAGGCATCATTTTAAGATCAGCACTACTTGATTGATTGATGAGTATGGAGAAATTTCCTTCCTGATCAGTATGCTGTTGTGTAATTTCGATTTCTGCATGTGAGATCATAGTTCCATCAATATGATATTTGTTTTCCTTAATTCCTAAGCTCAAGTAATCAACCTCTCCAACATTCCCATGCACACGATATTGTTGGGATGGATTTAAATTAGCATTCAAATATACATTGTCGGGATTATCTCCACCAATTTTTGCAGTTTCATTTGATAAAGTATAAAAAGATGGGTGATTGGGAAAGCTATGCTCAAAATGCATTTCACTTGCTAATCTAGTTAGTCTTAGTAGGTAACGATATCCCTCATTTTTTGAAAGTTCATCAGGAGAATTATCAGCAATTACTTTGCCTAAATTTTTTAATTCGTCACAGAAATCTTCCCAAGCTTTAAGATTCATAATTAAAATCCCAATAATTACAATATACTAAGTTAACAGATATTTTTAAGACAGGATATGCCAGCACCCCAAGATAGAGATATACCTAAAACCGCAACCTTGTTGAAGGATTGGTTTATCTCATCCCAAGGTTATGACGATAATATTGAAATACTTATTAAAGGCGGACCTGAAAACACTGGTTTTTCAAATGAAACACTTACTTTTAGGCTTACTAAAAAAGATGGAAAATCAGAGGGTTACGTTATCCGTTTTTCACCTACTGGGTATAAAGTATTTCCTGATTACGATATAAAAAAACAATATCTTTTGATGAAATTTCTTAAACAAGAAGGCATCAACGTACCGGAAGTTGTTGCTTATGAATCTGATCCAGCTTTACTTGATTCTGAGTTTTATTTGATGAGAGAGTGTGCGGGAGAGGCGCCCTCAGATAATCCACCTTTTCATCAAAAAGGCTGGGTATTTAATGCTTCTGCTGAAGTTAGAAAAAAACTTTGGACAAATTGGTTGGATGAAATGATCAAAGTTCATCACATAAATATTGAAAATCCAGCTATAAGTTTTCTAGATAGACCTTCTTTGGCTAGCAATCATTTAGATCAAGAGTTGAGTTATTATTTTAATTTCCATGACTGGGCTATGGAAGGTGAGAATCATTCGATTGCAGATGCTGCCCGAGATTTCTTAAGAGCAAATAAACCAAGCGTTGATAATCATAGTTCAAAAATAGTTTGGGGAGACTGTAGACTAGCTAATGTTATGTATGCTCCTAATGGAGACCTTACTGCTGCATTGGATTGGGAGATGGCTATTTTAGGTGATCCATGCCTAGACTTAGCTTGGGGAATTGCAATTGATGATTGCAATAGCATTGGCTTAAATATTCCCAAGTTATCTGGTTTCATGACCACTGAGGATACTATTGCTTACTGGGAAAAAAACAGTGGTTTTAGTGCTAAAAACTATGATTATTACTACACGTTGGCTTTGTATAAATTCTCCGTGATTATGATTAAGGTTGTTAAAAAACTTGAATATTATGAAATTATGCCGACAGGCCTTGGAGCTCATATTAACAACCATGCAAGCGGCATGCTTGCTAAACATTTGGAGTCCATCTAATGGCTATTTTTAATATTAAATATGCTGATAATAAAAAAATTCTTTGCACACAAAGTCCCAAAGATTATTCTCCCCTTACAGAAATTGAATGCGCATCAAAAGAGGATGTTGCAAAGGCATTTAGTCTTGCAAGGAATGCACAAAAACAATGGAGCGAAGTATCGATAGAGGATAGGATTTCCGTTCTTGAAAAGGTTGCAGAAATTATCTCCCAACAAAAAGATAGAATAATTGAGGTAGTAATTAGTGAGACCGGTAAGCCTAAACAAGAGGCTCTATCAATGGAAGTATATTCCGCACTTGATTCGATTGTATTTTATTGTAAAAGAGCTAAGAAATGGCTTGCAGATGAAACTATCAAGCTTCATGGGCCTATGCGTTTTCTTAAGAAATGCAAAGTGATTTTTAAACCAAGAGGCGTGATTGGAATAATTACCCCTTGGAATGGGCCATTTATCCTTTCGATCAATCCTGTTATTCAATGCTTGCTTTCAGGAAATGCTGCAATAATAAAACCATCAGAAGTAACCCCTATGTCTGGTCGGTTGGTAGAGGAGATGTTTGTCCTTGCAGGAGCGCCAAAAAATTTAGTTCAAGTGCTGATCGGAGATGGTGAAGTGGGAGAATCTTTGATCTTAAACAAACCTGACAAAATTTCTTTTACAGGCTCGGTGGCCACTGGAAGAAAAGTTGCAGAATCTTGTGGCAAGCTACTCATACCCTTTAGTTTAGAGCTTGGAGGCAAGGACGCGATGGTGGTTTGCGATGACTCTAATATCAAAGAAGCTGCTCAAGGCGCTGTCATGGGCTCATGTATGAATGCCGGACAATATTGCTGCGGCACAGAACGAATCTATGTAACGGAATCCAGGTATGATGAGTTTGTTACAGAAACTTTAAGAATTACATCAAGTTTAGTGCAATCGGATCAAGAATTTGCTGATGTTGGCGCAACCTTTTGGGATAAGCAACTGGATATTATTGATGAGCATGTTAAGGATGCTGTAGCTAAAGGTGCAAAAATTTTAGTTGGAGGTTCAAAAAATTCTAAACTATCAGGTTTGTACTATCTTCCTACAGTCATTGTTGATGTTGATCATTCCATGAAGATTATGCAGGAAGAAACATTTGGTCCGATAGTCTGTATCATGAAGGTTCAAAATGAAGAAGAGGCTATGCGTCTTGCTAACGATTCTAAATATGGTCTCAATGGTAATATTTGGACCCAAGATATTTCCAAAGGACTAAAACTAGCCAGGTCGCTTGAAACCGGAGCGTGCTCAATCAATGACATGGCAATGAGTTATGGTTTGAATGAAGTACCATTTGGGGGTCTCAAGGAAAGTGGGGTTGGTTTTGTAAATGGTAAAGAAGGGTTTAGAAGCTATTGCCACGCAATGCCGATTGTAATTGGTAAAAAACCTTCTTCAGTTTATCCCTACACTGAAAAAAGTTATAAACAACTTGAACAGGCTATCAAGTTGTTTTTTGATAACAAATTTTTTCGAAAATTATTCGGTTAACAGTTATTCTGAATCTTTTTCTATCTTAACCCTAATTTCAATTTCCGCATCTTCGAGCTTAATTTCTGTATTTTCAGCAATGTTATCTTTAATATTTTTTACTAGATTCGCAATATCGATTTCTTCAAGTTCTTCTGCGAGACCTTCTATTTCAATTTTATCTAGCTCAGCTTTAATGTCTGATACATCGTCAAGTTGCAGCATAATGACATGCTTTTTTGAAGACATTGTATCTAGATTAATTTCTTTACCATCTTCACTTTTCCAAACTTTTTTTTGCATTTTTGTTGGATGATGCATTTTATGCATTTCTTCGGGATCGCCATTAAACATCATAACATGACTGCCCCTAACATCTCGTTTAGGTTTTATAAAATCATCTAGAATTATTGCTCCACCAATTAAGGTTCCAAGAATTAATGCTTGTATATATTTTTCTTTCATATTTATTGCTCCTTTAAGTGAATAGACAATTGATTTGGTTAAAAGTTCTTACTCTAATGCTGATAAGTACGAGGGGTTTTCACCGCCACCATGGACATCAAGTGCAGCTCCAGAAACCCAGCTTGCTTTTTCAGAAGATAAAAACAGACATGCATTCGCAATATCCTCAGGTTTACCCATTCTTCTTAACGGGATTGTATTAGCAACTTTTTTCATTTGGGATTTATTTCCGTAATGAAGCAATGAATTTTCAGTCTCTATATACCCAGTAATTATAGAGTTCACTCTGATCTTTGGAGCCCATTCAATAGCTAGTGTTTTTGTTAAGTTAACCAAGCCGCCTTTTGCTGCACCATAAGCCGCGCTGCCAGGTGTTGGTCTGTTTGCTGTAACACTCGATATGTTGATAATTGATGAAACGGTTTTTTGTTTGAGCATCTTTTTTGCTATTAAAACACTCATTTGAAATTGTGCAGTTAAATTAAAATCGAAAACCGATTTATGAAAATTTAATGATCCTTTAACCGCATTTAACAAGGGGGATCCACCTGCATTGTTTATCAAAATATCGATTTGCTTGGTCTCTTTTAAAATATTCGTAATAGCAGTTTCAATCGAATTTTGATCTCTAATATCACACGTAACAAAAGCAGCCACGTTATTTTTTTTTCTTATTTTTTTTGGTGGTGCATTTCTTGAAAGTATAAAGACTGTAGCTCCCTCGGAGAGATAAGCCTCAGCAATACCTTTTCCAATCCCTTTGGAACCACCAGTTACTATTACGGTTTTGTTTTTAAATAGATTGTTCATCTTTCTTTACCAGTTATTATAATGTTCCATCTAACTTTTTCATAACGGAGAAAACATGAAGATAGCGATACTCGGAGGAACTGGTTCTCTGGGAACCGGTTTAGCCAAACGTTGGCACCAAGCTGGCCATGAAATTTTTATTGGATCCCGCTCGATAGAATCTGCGCTTCAAGCAACAAATTTACTTGGTTTAGATGATTCTAGGGCCTGCTTAAACAATCATGCTGCAGCCATGGCAGATATTGCTTGCCTGACAGTGCCTTTTGCTCACCAAGCATCAACGCTGGAGTCTGTAAAATTATCTTTAGCGAATAAGATCTTAATTGATGCAACCGTTCCTCTTGTACCTCCAAAAGTAATGCGAGTTCAACTACCGCAAGATGGTGGTTGTGCAGCCCTAATAGCACAAAAAATTTTGGGGGATGAGGTTAGAGTTGTTTCTGCATTTCAAAATATTTCAGCTGAACTTTTGCAATCGGATCATTCTATAAATTGCGATGTTTTAGTATGCGGTGATAAAAGAGATGATAGAGATCTGGTTATTAATCTTATATCTGATATTGGCTTAAAAGGGTGGCACGCAGGCCCTCTATGTAATTCTGCAGCAGCAGAAGCTCTGACTTCTGTATTAATAGCCATCAATAAGAATCATGAAATTTCACATTCTGGAATTGTTATTACTGGAGTGTAGCCATAACGAATCTAACTCTCATCGGTTTAAAAAACTTTCCTCTTGTTTACCCAGGCGACTCGGTTGCGAAATTGATTATTGCTACAATACAAAGGTCTAGAAGAGTAATCAAAGATGGCGACATTTTTGCTATCGCACAAAAGATAGTATCTAAGTCAGAAAATCGTTATCGATTGCTTAGTGAATACAATCCAAGTAAAGAAGCAAAAAAAATCGCTAAGCAAATTGAAAAAGATGCAAGATTTGTTCAAGCGGTTTTGGAGGAATCGCATAAGGTCGTGAGATATCGAAAAAATGTTTTGATTGTCGAAAATAATATCGGTTTTATCCAAGCAAACGCAGGAATTGATAGATCAAACATAGATCAATCAGAGGAGAGAATCTTATTGTTGCCCAAAGATCCAGATGGCTCTGCAAATAAAATTAGATTAATACTTCGCAAGCACTTTAAAGTAAATATTGGAGTCATTATTACGGATACTATGGGAAGACCGTTTCGAAATGGAATCGTTGGTTTTGCTATTGGGGCAAGCAATATTAACTCAATCAGAGATGAGCGAGGTAAAAAGGATCTATTTGGGAATGAATTGAAAGTTACTCAAATAGGGACGGCTGATGAGTTGGCTGCAGCTGCATCGTTGATAATGGGACAAGCAAATCAAAAAACTCCTGTTGTCTTGATACGAGGGCACGTTACCAATAAAAATGAAATTAATAATGCCAGTGCTCTTATTAGAGATGAACAGGAAGATTTATTTAGATGAAAACTCTACTAATTTGCGGTGGGGTTGGAGGAGCCAAACTTGCTAAAGGTTTTTTTCTTAAAAATCATCCGATGGATATCCTTATCAATGTCGGGGATGACTTTAATCATTTTGGATTACATATATCACCCGATATTGATACCGTTATGTATACGCTTGCAGATCGTGTTAACCAAGAGCAAGGCTGGGGGTTAGCTGACGAGAGTTGGACAACACTTAATAATATTGAATTTTTAGATGGTGAGACTTGGTTTCAATTGGGTGATAAAGATATGGCAACTCACCTTGTTCGAACTCAATTACTAAAAAATCATTCCTTAACAGAAACTACTAAGAAAATTTCCTTATCATTTAATCTTGATATTAATTTATTTCCTGCATCAGATGAGCCAATCGAAACCATGATTCACAGTGGTAACAGCTGTTTAACTTTTCAAGAGTATTTTGTAAAACAAAAAGCTGAACCTAAGGTTACAAGCATTGCATATAGAGGACTGGAAAAAGCGTCATTAAATAAAAGAATAGATTTGAATAGCTACGATAATTTTGTTATTTGTCCATCAAATCCCTATTTAAGTATTGATCCAATAATTAAGATACAGGAGTTAAATAAATTTTTATCCCAAAATAAAGAAAAGGTATTTGTTGTATCTCCAATAGTGGCAAATCGATCATTAAAAGGTCCAACTGCTAAAATTATGCAATCACTTAATCTAGATGTTAATGTGGTTTCTATAGCCAAGCACTATAACTATATTGCTAAGAATATTTTTTTAGACGACCTAGATAAGCATTATGTAAATGAAATTTCATCCCTTGGAATGAATGCTTACGTAAGTAAAAAATTGGTTATGCGCTCAATTCAGGACAAGGTTTCTTTAGCTGAAGATGTGATAAGAATTCTTAATGGTTAGATTTATTGTCCCAGTTAAATTTACTGATCATTCAAAATCTAGGCTTAGTAATATTTTATCCCCCAAGCAACGTCTTTCTGTTATTGAACGAAGTTTAAATAATTTAGTTGCATCTATCCAATGTTCATCATTGAAACCTGAAATTCATATCATCATCAAAGGCAATCAAATAAATTTAACCAATGTAAAGCAACATTATTCAGATTTACCTCTTAATGAGGCTTTGTTGGAAATTTCAAATGATCATTTTAATGAGGGGGATCGGGTGGTAATACTTCATGCTGACCTTCCATTATTTTCAAAAACAACATTAACAAGAATAGAATCGTATATATCTAAAAAGACATCCTATATTTTCCCTGATAAATTGTGTCAAGGAACTAATGGTCTTATTTATTCACATGGAAATTTTAAAAAATTTGTTTTTGGACTCAATAGCTATATTAATTTTTTAAATCTTGCGAAAACATATAATCTATTACTAAATTCGGTAGAGGATCCTGATATTAGCTATGATTTAGATGACGAAGAAGATTTTAACAATCTTCCTCAAAATGTTATTAACAAACTGATAGACTAGTTGGATATTCTAGTTATGACTCACTTACCTAAAGCTCTTTCAGAACCCAGCCGACTCTTGAAGTTCACTGGTGCTTCTTTGGATCCCAAAGTGATCGCAAATATTCCATTATCTGATGAGCTTACCGCAGAAGCATTTGAGGTAAAGCAAAAAAAATATGGCAATACCATTTCATACTCACCCAAAGTCTTTCTTCCAATTACATTTTTATGCAGAGATGTTTGCCATTATTGTACTTTTGCAAAGACTCCAAAAAAAATAGGAAGCCCTTATTTAACTAGAGATGAGATATTAAGAATCTCAAGAATGGGAGAGGACCAGGGTTGCCGAGAAGCTCTCTTTACTCTAGGAGAAAAGCCAGAAAAAAGATACAAGACCGCAAGAGAGTTTCTTTACCAGCAAGGCTTTGATAATACTGTTGAGTATGTACTTCAACAAGCTTCTAGTGTCTTTCATGAAACGAAACTTATTCCCCATATTAATGCGGGTAATTTAACTATTGAAGAATTATTAAAATTTAAAAAATTCTCAGGCTCTGTTGGATTAATGCTTGAATCGTCTTCCAATCGATTATCAGAAAAAGGTATGCCACATTATGGTTCACCGGACAAGCTTCCCTCTGCAAGAATAGAAACATTAATTAATGCTGGCTTAGCTAAAACTCCATTTACAACTGGTGTTTTGATAGGGATAGGTGAAACAAGAGAAGAGTTTATCGAAACCATTATAAAAATTGCCTCTATTCATCAAACCTATGATCATATCCAAGAAGTTATCATTCAAAATTTTGTACCAAAGTCTGATACCTTGATGCATGATCATCCTGCGGCTTCAGGTGATTATTTGCTTTGGGCTATTGCTATAGCAAGATTAATACTGCCCTTAGATATTAGTATCCAAGCACCTCCAAATTTGAATAATGATATTCTAATAAAACTCATTTCCTCTGGAATAAATGACTTTGGTGGTATTTCACCTGTTACTATTGACCACGTAAATCCCGAATCCCCATGGCCAAACTTACAAAAACTCGAAAAGCTTTGTCGTAATTTCAATACTCATTTAATTCCAAGAACAACCGTATATCCAAAATATCTAACTAGAGAATACTCTTCTTTTTTATCTAAGGAAGTAAGAGCTAAACTATTGAAGCTCATTGAGGGTGATGGATATATTAAAGCCGATGATTGGAGAGCAGGGGAATCCAACGCTGTACCATTATTCCATTCCCCAAGACATGGTCTTGCTAACATTAAAGAGTCATTAAAAAAACTCCAACTTAATCCTACGGTAACCAATGTTGCTGCTTTATTTCAAGCGAGAGGCAATGAAGTTAAATTTCTTGGTGATGCTGCTAACGAAATAAGGCAATCTTTACATGGCAACGAAATAACATTTGCTGTAAACAGAAATATAAATTACACAAACATTTGTAAATACAGTTGTAATTTTTGTGCTTTCTCTAAAGGAAGGGGACACGATGACTTGAGGGGAAAACCTTACGACATTAATCACGCAGAAATTCAACGAAGAGTTATCGAAGCTGAGGAAAGAGGTGCAACCGAAGTGTGTCTTCAAGGCGGTATTCATCCTAGATATACAGGCGAAACTTACTTACAAATATTAGATGCCATAAGAGAAGTCTCACAGAATGTGCATATTCATGCATTCTCACCTCTCGAAATAATGCAAGGTAGTGAAACTTTAAATATTAGTCTTGAAGAGTATTTAAAATTACTGAAATCAAAGGGATTGAATTCTATTCCAGGGACAGCTGCAGAAATTCTGAATGATTCAGTAAGAGATATAATTTGCCCAGACAAGCTTAATTCTGCTGAATGGAGGAGAGTAATAAGCAAAGCACATTCATTCGGCATTCCGTCAACAGCAACAATAATGTTTGGTCATGTTGAAGATTACAATGATGTAGCAATACATTTAATAGAGCTGTTAGATATACAATCTGAAAATGGTGGTTTTACAGAATTTGTTCCTCTGCCATTTGTTTCGCAAGAAGCTCCAATTTATAGGCGTGGCTTGGCCAGATCAGGGCCATCTTTCAGGGAGGTTTTATTAATGCATAGCATTGCTAGACTTTTATTTAAGGAAAGCTTACCTAATATTCAAGGGTCATGGGTTAAGGCAGGACTTGAAGGTCTGATTGAGTTAACCAATCATGGGATAAATGATATTGGAGGAGTATTAATGAACGAGTCCATTACAAGAGCAGCTGGCTCTATACATGGTCAGGAGTTAGATATTGCTTTCATTGAGCAAAGGCTTGCTGAAAAAAATCTTCAGCTAGTTCAAAGAAACACTCTTTATAATAAACTTACTACTGATTTTTCTACGCTTCGTAAAAAACTTAATATTCCACTTTTAGATATTTCGTATTCATTTGATAGAGCGCATTAAATTATGGCAGTAAAAGATTTGATGATTGTATGTATTGGCTACTTACTAGTAATCTCTTTGATGTATTTTTTTTATGGAATTTTTCAACATCTATCAATATTGGAAAACTTATTTGTTGTTGATGTTTTAGCTACAATCTTTATTTTTTGTTGTAGTTTGATTTGGAAAAATTCAAGCTGGTATGATGCCTACTGGTCAGTTATTCCTCCGGTTATTCTTCTCCTTCCTTTTATTTATGGCATAGCTCCTGATTCCAGCGAACGTATGTGGCTTTTAATTACCGGAGTTATGTTTTGGGCTGCTCGATTGACCTATAACTGGGCAAGAAATTGGGAGGGCTTTTCCCATGAGGATTGGAGGTATATACGCATGAAAGGATCCCAGACTAGTCCGCTGGCAAGATTTTTAATTGACTTTACCAGCATCCATCTTATTCCAACTCTATGCGTATATTTAGCACTGATACCTGCTATTAATGCATTGTATTTCAGTGATACACAACTTAACTCCTTGGATTTTTTTGCGTTCGGAATATTGATATGTGCTGTGATAATTCAAATAGTTTCTGATCAGCAGATGTATAACTTTAGACAAAATTCATTAAATAAAGGAAAGACCATGCAATCTGGGCTGTGGTTTTATTCGCGCCATCCAAACTATTTCGGTGAATTGTTGTTTTGGTTTGGTTTAGCCATCTTTAGCTTAGCTTCTTATAATTTCAGTGTTGTAAACTATATAGGTTTTGTTGTGATGTATTTGTTAATTGCTATTGGATCTGTAAAATTGATGGACGATCGATCTTTAAGAACTAGACCAGATTTTGTAGCTTATGCTAAGAATACTCCAAAGATTTGGATCAACTTATTTAAGAAGAGGTTTTAATAATGAAAAAGATATTAGCATCCATGCTTTTTATTTCAACATTTACATTTTCTCAATCATTATCTGAACAACTTGAGAATGATATTGATGGATTAATGACTAAAGTTATTGAATGGAGACATCATTTTCACCAATATCCTGAGTTATCTAACAGAGAGTTTAAGACATCTGCATATATAAAAAATGTCTTAGAGAATTTAGGGCTTGAAGTTCAAAGCGATATTGCTATAACAGGACTAGTTGCAATGATCAGAGGTTCTCAACCTGGTCCGCTTATAGCTCTTAGAGCAGATATTGATGGGCTTCCTGTCACTGAAGAGTTAGGTTTACCATTTTCATCAAAAGAAAAGTCAGTTTATCAAGGGAATGAAGTTGGAGTTATGCATGCATGCGGGCATGATGCGCACATAGCTATTCTTTTGGGTGTTGCTGAGTATTTAGTAAAAAATACTGACAAACTAAAAGGTGACATTATGCTTATATTTCAACCTGCTGAAGAAAGTCCACCTGAAGGTGAAGAGGGCGGAGCGTATTTAATGTTAAAAGAAGGTATATTTGAGCTCGAGAAACCAGATGCAATTTTTGGGCTTCATGTAACTAACGGTCCTCATGGAACAATTTTTTTGAAACCTGGACCTGCCATGGCTTCAGCTGAAGCATTTAGAATTACGGTTGAAGGAAAACAAACACATGGCTCAAGACCTTGGGAAGGCGTAGATCCAATTCTTGCTGCTTTTAACATCGGTACCACCATGCAGACTATTGTATCTAGGAGATTGAATATTCTTGATAGCCAAGCTGTGGTCTCTATTGGCATGGTTAATGGTGGAACAAGAAATAACATTATTCCTCAAAAAGTTGTTATGGAGGGGACCATAAGAACCTTTGAGAAAAATTATCTAGATAAAATTCATGCAGAAATTAAAACTATTGCAACGAACGTAGCTGAAGCTCATAACGCCACTGCAAAAGTTGAATTTGCTGTTTATGGGAGTTATCCAGTAACCTTTAATGATTTAGATTTATCAGCCCAACTAGAAGAATCATTAATAAAAGCAAGTGGCGGGAAATATACGAGATGGAATGTCCCTAGAACCGGAGCAGAAGACTTTTCTTTTTTTGCTCAAGAAGTTCCAGGTTTATACTTTTTCTTAGGTGTAAATCCTGAAAATCAAGAGTCAAGTTATACCAATCATTCACCAAAATTTTATGTTGATGATGATGCGCTTGATACGGGAGTTAAAGCATTCATTCAATTGGTAGAAGACTACAGCGAAAGCTATTAATCTATTTTTGGCAGCAACTTATTAAGGCTATCTACTGCATCTAAATATTCAGTAACCAGCCTGTAGATAACGCTCTTCACAGACTCTACTTCATTGATCTGACCAATTACTTGTCCAGCTGCATTAAAAGAGACTTCTTGTGCGTTACCCTTGTCAGCATAAATTGATGTTCTGCGTATAGCATCATAAGTAATCATTCCTTGGAGGGGCATAGGTAAAGGTTTGGGGTTATCAGGATGATCCCAGGCTTCAGTCCATGCATTTTTAAGCATTCTTGCAGGCTTCCCTGTCCAAGATTTACTTCTGATGGTATCTTCACTCGTAGCGCTCAGATAGGATGCTTTTTGAGCAGGTTGTGTAAAAGCTTCTTCCACCGTTAACCACAGAGAACCAGTCCAAACGCCTTGTGCACCCATTGCTAAAGCTGAAGCCATTTGTCGTCCGTTTCCAATTCCACCAGCAGCAAGCACAGGTAAATTTCCTACCGCATCAATGATTTGAGGCCAAAGCACAATGCTGCCAATCTCACCAGTATGTCCTCCACCTTCACCGCCTTGAGCTACAATAAAATCTAATCCAGCTTTTTTGTGCGCAATAGCTTGCTTTATTTTTCCACAAAGCGCACCAATCAGAACTCCTTGAGATTTCACTTCTTTTATAACTTCGGCTGGCGGTGTGCCCAATGCATTTGCAAACAGTTTTACATTTTTTCTTTTTAGAGCTTCTTCCACTTGAGGTTCTGCGGTTGCTTGTGTCCAACCTAATAATCCACCTTTTGGTCCATTGCTATCTTCTGCGTCTGGAACGCCATAATCATTTAATAGCTTTTCTACAAATGCCCTATGTTCGTTTGGTATTGCCTTTTCTAAATCTTGTAATAATTTTTCTGGATCTAACTGATCCATTCCTTCATATTTTTGTGGTATCACAGTATCAACGCCATATGGTCGCTCTCCAATATGTGCATCAATCCAATCCAATTCTTCTTGCAGTTGCTCTAAAGAAAAACCGACAGCACCTAGGACACCAATCCCTCCAGCTTTGCTGACAGCAACAACAACATCTCTGCAGTGTGTAAATGCAAAGATAGGGTACTCAATTCCAAGTTTTTTACAGATTTCAGTTTGCATAATAAGAGATATATAATTGATTGGCTTAAGAGAAATATATAGGAAATACTACCATGAGTACAGAATGGAACTTTGAATATGATGTAGTTGTTGTTGGATCTGGAAATGGAGCTCTCACAGCTGCCCTGTGTTCTCATGATGGTGGCGCTAAAGTTCTTGTTATTGAAAAAAGTTCACAGCTTGGTGGAACTAGTGCTTCATCTGGTGGAGGTGTCTGGATTCCCAACAATAGATATGCTGTTGCTGCTGGTGCTGATGATAGCATTCAGGATGCAAGGGATTATATTGCTAGCGTTTCTCCTGAAGGGAAAATTAATCCTGAGTTAATAGAAACCTACATTCAGGAAGGTCCAAGAATGGTGGATTATCTTCATAGTAACTCAAGAGTTAAGTATTTAAACTTACCTCATTATCCAGACTATTTTCCAGATAATAAAGGCGGAAAAGCTGGCAATAGATCTATGGAGCCTGAACCCATCGCTGGAACATATCTTGGAGAGGATTTAAAGCTTTTAAGAGATCAACATCCTCAGACAACATTTAGGATGGGGCCTATCACCATGAATTTTACTCAAGTTGAAGGTCAACTTTTGTTGGGAGCTTTGCCTGGTTGGAAAAAGTTATTTGCAAAATTATTTACCAAATATATCTTAGATTTACCTATGCGACTTAAATGGGGCTGGAAAGATAGAAGGTTAACAATGGGAAATGCTGGCATTGCTAGGCTTTTGTTATCGCTCAAAGATAGAAAAGTACCCATTTGGTGCAATTCTGCCTTTACAGATCTCATCACGAATGAAAGCAATGAAGTCATTGGAATTAAGGCCATTAAATACGGTGAAGAGATTACTATTAAAGCTAATAAAGGAGTTATTTTGGCATCTGGAGGGTTTGAAAAAGATCAAGCTCTACGTGATCAATATTTGCCCAAACCCACAGATGCTTCTTGGAGTGCAGCCAATATGCATAATACCGGCGATGGCCTTAAAGCTGCTCTTAAATTGGGTGCAAAAACACATCAAATGGATTGGGGATGGTGGTCAACTACCATGAAAGTTCCTGGCGTTGAAAAGGGGTGGCTATCAATGGTTGATAAATCCATGCCTGGAAATTATACGGTTAATAAAAATGGACTAAGATTTTCTAATGAATCTCAAAATTACGTAAGTTTTGTTAGCGATATGTTTCGTGAATACTCAGAGGGTAACCCTTGCGCTCCTTGTTACATGATTTTTGATAGTAACTTTAGACAAAATAGACCCTGCGGACCATTGTTGCAAGGAAGCATGCAACCAGATAGCAGAGTGCCAAAAGAATGGTGGACTCCCTCTTTTTTAACGAAAGCAGAATCTCTTGAAGACTTAGCTATAAAAGTTGGAATTAATGTGGAAGGCTTACTAGCTACACAGCAAAAGGTTAATGAATACTCTATTACTGGTAAAGATCCTGACTTTAAAAGAGGCGATAGCGTGTATGACAGATATTATGGTGATCCATCTGTATCTCCTAATCCTTGTTTAGCGCCGCTCGAGAAAGCACCATTTTATTGCATGGTTTTGTATCCTGGCGAAATGGGAACAGCTGGAGGTCTTGTAATAGATACCAAGGGAAGAGTCCTGGATAACGATGGACTACCAATTAAGAACTTGTATGCATGTGGTAATTGCACAACCGCATTATTGCCCAAGTATCCTGGACCAGGTTCAACCTTGGGACCTGCGATGACCTTTGGTTATTTAGCTGCAAGAGATATCACAGGAGCAAACTTTTGAGCTCTTTGGAAGGAAAAGTTGCAGTTGTTACTGGATCAGGACAGGGAGTGGGTGAGGGGATTGCTCTAGCCTTAGCTCAGCATGGGGTTAGAGTTGCGTTGCTTGGAAGAACTTTTAATAAAATTGAAAGAGTCTCCAAAACCATTCATTCTAATGGAGGAATAGCTTTCCCAATAGAATGTGATGTAAAGGAGCTTGGTAGTATTGAAAATGCCATTGCCGCTGTAATAAAGGAATTTAAAACCATAAATATCCTTGTGAATAATGCTCAAGAAGTACCTTTGGGTAATATTTTAGATGTAACTGATGAAGCTGCTGAGAATGGCTGGAAATCAGGACCTCTAGCATCTTTAAGATTTATGCGAGCGTGTTATCCCTATTTAAAAGGAGATGGCAGTGTTATTAATCTAGCGAGCTCATCTGCTTTGAGACCAGATTCAGCTGGTTATGGTGTCTATGCTGCTGTTAAAGAGGCCATACGCTCCATAACACGAACAGCTGCAGTGGAATGGGGGCGAGACAATATAAGAGTGAATGCAATTATGCCTTTAGCAATGTCAGCTGGAATGGAATGGTGGATAAAAGAGAGACCCAATGAAGCTGCTGAGTTTCTTAAAACAGTACCTCTTGGAAGAGTTGGTGATTGTAAAGAGGATATTGGTATGGCAGTTTGTAAACTGATTTCCAATGAGATGAGTTATATTACCGGAAGCACCATCATGCTCGATGGTGGACAAGCATTTTTAGGTTGAGTATGGAAAATATAGATAAATTATTAGCTATTGAAGAAATCAAAAATTTGAAGCACAAATACTTTAGAGCAATTGATATGGCTGATTTCTACCTGTTGGATGAAGTATTTCACGAAAATATAGCAGTTGATTATCGTGGTGGAACTTACCGATGGCAGGAATCAGGAAAAGAAGCCATTTGCACAGCTTTAAAATATTCTTTTCATAATCAAGCTGCTGCAATGCATACTGGGCATCACCCTGAAATACTAATCAGCTCCTCGACAGAGGCATCTGGCAAATGGTACTTGCATGATATTTTTTATAATTTTAAAGACAATGTTGTGACTCAAGGAACTGCGCTTTATGAAGATGAGTATGTTCATGATGGTAAAACATGGAAGATACTTAAATCACAATACGACAGGGTAGTAGAAACGGTTTCTCCTATTGATGAAAATATAAAATTTACTAAATATATGCTTAAAGACAAAGGTCTAAAAATCTAAATGAAAGATGTGCTTTCTGTGATGCAGAATTATATTAAAGCTTATAAAGATAATGATAAGCAGTGCTTTGAATCTCTTTGGGATAGCAATGCTATTTTTGAGGATCCAGTGGGCTCAGATCCCATGAATGGAATTGATGCTATTTCTGCATTTTGGGATTTTGGTCATTCGGGTTTTTCAATCATACCTAGAGATGAATCATTTATAGTTTGCGGAGATGAAGGAATATTAGAGGCTGTTATGCAGGTTAGAAGTATTGAGGATGGTAGCGGCATGGACATTAAGATAATTGATCACTTTAAGGTTACCAATGAGAACAAAATTGCTCATTTAAGAGCTTTTTGGGATCAATCCTCTATAACTACTGCTTAAGTTAAATGAATTTAAGCATAAATTTAAATAAGATTTCTTTGCTTAGAAATTCACGAGGAGGTGACTTTCCCTCCATCACAGAATTTGGTCAGCAATTATTGGATTTAGGTATTGATGGCTTAACCTTGCATCCAAGACCTGATCTAAGGCATGCCACTCCCAAAGACTGCGAGATATTACAGAAGCTTTGCCATGATAAACAAAAAGAACTCAATCTTGAGGGTAATCCTGCTTCTGAGTCGTCTATCATTTATCCTGGTTTTCTCAATCTTGTTCGGTCTGTAAAACCAACACAGGTGACTTTGGTCCCAGATGATGAAAATCAGATTACGTCTGATCATGGCTATACCAAGCATGAAATTACCCAATCATTCATTGATTTGATAAGTAATCTATCGAAATTAGCTAAACGGATAAGTATATTTGTGGATGCAGGCTTTATTGATTTAAACCATATTAAACTTAGTGGAATAGATTGTATTGAAATTTATACTGGTCCATTTGCAGCAGCATGCAATCTAGGTAATAGCGCTATGATTGATAAGCAACTTGCTTTGATTGAAGCAACCTTTCAAGCTGCAAAGGAGCTTGGAATACGTGTCCACATTGGACATGATCTAAATCTTGAAAATTTAACTTACATCCAACAAATTGGTAAATTTGATGAGGCATCTATTGGCCATGCTTTTATAGTTGATTGCATTAGGTACGGTATTGTTAGAGCTACTGAATTATATTTAAAACAGGTAAAATAATGTTATGGACGCAAACGAAATACAATTAAAGATTAAAGACCAAATTAAAAGCAATAATATCCTTATTTATATGAAAGGGTCTCCTTATGAGCCGCAGTGTGGCTTCTCCGCAAGAACAGTTAAGGCTTTAATTGAATGCGAGGCTGAATTTTCTTACGTAGATGTTCTCTCAAATCCTGATGTTAGACAACACCTTCCTGCAGTTAGCGAATGGCCAACATTTCCCCAGCTATTTATTAATGGTGAGTTAGTCGGAGGATGCGATATTGTTACTCAAATGCATGCAAATGGTGAGCTAAAGCGATTGATTGAATCTATAGGTTCTTAAACCTGGCTTTGTAAATAGTTTTGTTCGCCCAAAGTTTTATATAAATGTATGTTTGTCTCTAACCAATCAACGTGCTCTTCTTCGCTGTCTAGAATTCTTTGAAGCAAGTCTCTGCTAACGAAATCTTTACTCGATTCACAATGTATAATTGCTTCTCTGAGATCAGGTATAGCCTTATTTTCTAGAGCCAAATCATTTTGGAGTATCTCTAAAACTGATTCACCGATTTTTAGAGGTCCAAGTTTTTGAAGATTGGGCAATCCCTCTAGAAAAAGTATGCGTTGAATAAGCTCGTCTGCATGCTTCATTTCATCAATCGATTCATGGTATTCATAATCACCAAGCTTATTTAAACCCCAGTCTTTGAGCATTCTTGAGTGTAAAAAATATTGATTTATTGCTACTAATTCATTACCCAGGATAGTGTTTAAATGGTCAATTGCTATTTGGTCACCTTTCATAAAAACTCCAATAATTACGAACAGAATATCATTTAAAAATAATATGTAAAGTACTGATATTAAGTGCTTTTTAAATGATTATCATTATCATATTGGTAATGCTTCTCATTTATGTAAAGATATCAAGTATGCAGGTTATAAAAGCTGATGACTACCAGGGTTGGGTATATAAAACAAATGATGCATTAATTGCTGTTGATCCATGGTTAACAGATTGTCAAAAATTTCCTAAAAATGGTTTTCTGCTTAAGAGACAAGCTGATCATGAACATATTCTAAATAAAGGAATTAACAAGAATAGTGTTACCCATATAATCTTAACTGCTCATTTTTCAGATCATTTGGATCCTGATTCTTTTTTATTGTTCGATAGAAATATTCCTATTTTTACAACATCGCATGCAAAAAAAATTCTTGTTAAGTTTGGATTTTCTAATATTACAGTAGTTAAAAGAAATGTTTCTTATGAGTTAGGAGATGCAGTAATTCATGTTAGGCCCTCAGGCAATCCATATCATTCAACAAGTTTTTCTTATATTTGCGAAGATGAAAGCGGCTCTTTATTTCATGAAGCTCATGTTTTCAATCCGAATATTTTAGAAGAACTAAAGGATCGCAAATTAAATCTCTTAATTTTAACTGGTGATCTAGTAAAAGTTTTTGGGCTTGTAAAAGTTTCCATGTCCATATGCGAAGCAAAAAGCATTCAAGATAAACTGAAAACAAAATACCTAGCAATTACAGGAAATTTACCAAGTAAGTTTAGCGGGGTAATTGCTAGATTTTTGTACTATAAAGAAAGAGTTGGAGATGAGGTAGTAGTTTGTTCCAAACCCTGGCAGACAATAAATTTTTAGACTGCTATTAAGCTATAGCTCTTGCAAATATTCGCTTATTTTTTGATTCAAAAAAATGTTTGTATTCTTCAAGTGTTCCTATGCATGATCCGCATTCTTGGGTAATACATGTCTCTTTGATTATTTCTTCGATTGAATAGCCTTGAAAAAGCATTTCTTCAAGAGTATTGGAGTTAATATTTTGACAGCTGCAAATAATCACTCATTAATATTAAATGAGAATGAGAATCATTGTCAATTAGATTTTATTCAACAGATCGCAAAAAACTTTTGCAGTAATTTCAGCGTCATAAGCTGCTGAGTGAGCAAGATCATTGTCATAGTCAATTGATAACTCCTTGGCAATTCGGGCAAGAACAGTTTGGCCAGTAAAAGCTGCCCCTAGTGAAACAGTATCAATAACTGAAAATGGATGAAAGGGAGAGTTTTTAATATCGTATCTTTCTATGTTGGCTTGTAAAAAAGATAGATCAAAATGGGCATTATGACCTACCAATATAGCTCTTGAGCATTCTTCTTTGCTTCTTTGTTTATTTACGAGCTTGCATATATTTTTAATGGCTTCTTCTGTAGCAATAGCTTGGCGCAGAGGATGATTGAGATGAATTTTGGTAAACTCTAGCGAGTCTGGATCAATCTCTAATTGACTTTCAGGAATCACATGGTATCTAATTCCTTCACCTAAAATGAACTTATTATTATTAATTTCAATAAATTGCATTGCTATTTCAAGTATGGGATTTTTTGAGGGATCAAAACCACCTGTTTCTAAATCTATAACGACAGGTAAATATTTTCTAAATCTATTTTTTAGCAACATTTCTATTACACTATAATACTCTTCACCAACTTTTAAACTATGATTTTTCAAGAAATATCTAACCAATCATTTGATGGCCTAAGGGTAAGTAGTCATCCTGAATTTCAACATGAGAAAGTTTATTTGTATGAAGATAGTGATACTAATATAAGATCAATAGTTGCCATTCATTCCACAAAACTAGGCCCTGCAATTGGTGGCTGTCGCTTTCAAAACTATTCTAATTTCTTAGATGGTCTTAATGATGTATTGAGATTATCGAGAGGCATGACTGAAAAAAATATAGCTGCTAATGTCCCATTTGGAGGAGGGAAAGCGATTATATTTGCTAACAATATTCAAAAAACAGATAAATTACTAAAGTCTTTTGCAGATTTTTTAAATCTTATTGGTGGCGATTATTTATCTGCTGAGGATATTGGTATAACCCTTGAAGATATTCAAACCGTAGGAAAGTTCTCTAGGCATGTTTTTGATAATGTTGATCCTTCCTCTTATACTGCTAAAGGCATTTTTTATGCTATTGAAAAGGTATTAACTACTCATAATACTCCACTCAACAATGCAACGATTGGTATTCAAGGAGCAGGGAACGTTGGTCTTAAATTGGCTAATCTTTTACTTGGGCAAGGATCATGCGTTTATATATCGGATACAAACCAAGACAAATTATTCGAAGCCAAAAAACTTGGCTGTATTGTTTCCAACGATATTTTTTCAGAAAAAATTGATGTATTTTCGCCATGTGCAGTGGGCGGGATTTTAAACGAAATAAATATTTCTAAACTAAAGGCTAAGTACGTTATTGGTGGCGCTAATAATCAGCTGCTCACTCCAAAATCTGATCTATTGCTTCATGATAAAAATATTATTTACGTCCCTGATGCCATGATTAATGCAGGAGGTGTTATAGGGCTCACAAAAGATGTTTTAAATAGAAATGAAGAAGATCTAGATCAAGAATTACGCTCTATTGGGACCAGGGTCGAAAGTCTATTAAAGCGCGCGAATGAACTTAACACTACGCCATATCAAATTTTTATAAAAGAAGTGTTAACTAGTTCTTCTTATTAAGAAGTTTGGCTTGTAATATTTTAAGCCTTTCTTCTTTATCAATATTTCGATTTCCTAGCTTCTTATTAATTTCATTTGCTAAATCTATGTTTTCTTTTTTTGAATGAGTTATTTTAATTCTTGATTTCTGATTGATTCTTTCCTTTATCTCATACAGTTCAGCAGACCTACTTTTAGCATTCACCAGTTCATTATTGTTTGTGCTAATAAGTTCAATACAATCTACTGGGCAAGGTGGAATGCACAATTCACAACCAGTGCAAATATCCGCAATAACTGAATGCATAAGATTTGGGGCTCCATGAATGGCATTTACAGGACAAGCATCAATACACTTCTTGCATCCAATGCATTCTTCCTCAATAATATTTGCTATCTGATCAGGAATTGTTGGGCCGTAAGACAGGTCAAGAGCCATTATCTGAGTCGGTTTAAGTAAATCGATAATATTTAATAAAGTCTCATTGCCGCCCGGAACACATCTGTTATAGGGCTTTCCTTCAGCTATTTCGATAGCATAGTCACGACAACCTGGGGTGTCACATCTTCCACATTGATATTGAGGAAGGAGGCCCTCAATAGTTTTAGCTAGCTCTCTATTTATTCTGTAACTCCGAGTTTTCTTTGAAGCTTAGTATTTGAGGTTGTGTATCCAAATGGAACGCGTTCACCAGGATGCAATCTTCTAAAAGCCTCTTGAACAGCTAACGTAGTTTCATGAAAACCACATAATATTAAATCAAGTTTTCCCGGATAGTGATTGATGTCGCCTACAGCAAAAATTCCATTTTTATTTGTTTGAAAGTTTTCTGTATTTACTAAAATTTTCTTTTCATGTAATTCAACTTCCCAATCTAGTATTGGACCAAGCTTTTTATTAAGTCCAAATAAAAATAATAATTCATCTGCTTCGAAGTTTAATACTTCTTTTGTATCAAAATTTTTTATTGCGACTCCTTCAACATGATTGTTACCGAGGATTGATTCAATTTGGAAAGGTGTCATTAATTCAATTTTTCCATTTCCTACCAGCTCCCTCATTTGACTCTCGGTGTGCTGTGCTCCACGGAAAGCATCTCTCCTGTGAACCAGGAAAAGTTTTTTAGTATCATTGGCTAACTCCACAGCCCAATCCAATGCTGAATCTCCGCCACCAAATATAAAAACTGTTTTATTCTTGTAGGTAGATTTATTTTTTACAGCGTAGGTTACACCTTTATTTAAAAATCTATCTGGATCCTCGATATTTGGAGGTCGACGAGGTTCGAATGAACCAGCTCCTGCGGCTATTAGTATATTTTTTGTCTTGAATTCAGTGCCTTCATTAGTTTTTAAGTACCAAGTTGAAATTCCATTCTCACAGGATAGTTCTTCTATAGTATCTATTCTTTCTGAGAGCGTGAGGCCATATTCAAAAGGTTTAATTTGCTCAAGAAGAGCATCGATATGCTGTTGTGCTGTTTGAAAGGGTACGCCAGGAATATCGTAAATAGGTTTTTCAGGATAAAGTTCTGTGCATTGTCCTCCGACCCTATCAAGATTGTCTATTAAATGGCAATTAAGGCCAAGTAAACCTGCTTCAAAGACTGTAAATAGCCCAACTGGACCAGCACCTATAACAATTATATCTTTTTCAATCATTACTTTATTTTCTGTCCGGGTTTTGCTCCATTATCTGGTGAAAGAAGAAAAATACCTCCTTCTTCATCACTTGAGGCTAGCACCATCCCCTCGGATAATCCAAAACGCATTTTTCTTGGAGCTAAATTAAACACTAACACAACGAGCTTATCAATCAATGATTCAGGACTATATCTTGATTTAATTCCCCCAAATACTATTCTCTCACCGAGTTCACCGACATCTAGGGTCAACCGTAAAAGTTTATCTGCACCATCTACCGCTGATGCATCTATTACCTTTGCGACTCTGAGGTCAATTTTCATAAAATCTTCAATTGAAGCAAAATTATTTTTAGTTTCTGTAATTGTCTCATTCATTTTTTTAAATCCTTCATCATCTATTCGCGACATTAGTGGTTCATAGTTTTCAAAATCAATATTTACAATCCTTGTTTCATAATCAGTGTAATTAAAGTTACCAATGATTTTAAAAATCCTAGTTGTGAGATTTGGCATTACTGGTAACAATGCTAAAGCAATATTTTTGAATGCATTTAAAGCTGTAAGAGCAATATAAATTGCATCTCTATTATCTTTCTTCCATGGTTCATTTATATTTATATAAGCATTTATCTCATCAGCGCTCTCCATAACCAATCTAATAACTTTTGAATAATCTTTTTCATGGTAGAGCTTTGATAAAGGTTTTAGCTTTCTAGTTTGATTTGCCAACAATTGAGTATCTAATGAGATATCTTCAATATCGCCGTTATGTTTCTTAACAAAAGGCATTGATCTTGAGATTATATTAAGGAATTTACCCACGATATCTGTATTAATTTTTTGAATAAATTCAGATGTATCAAAGTTTATATCTTCAATTTTATTATTTAACTTGGAGGCAAAGTAATACCTGAGGAGTTCAGGATCATAATGTTCTGAAAAATCATCAGCAGTTATAAATGTCCCCTTAGATTTGGACATCTTTTCACCATTTATCGATAAGAATCCGTGCGCATGTATTTGAGTAGGTTCCAAGTAAGGCGAGTTTTTTAGAAGGGCTGGCCAAAAAAGCCCATGAAAATAAATAATATCTTTTCCGATAAAGTGATGGAGTTCACTGTTAGAATTTTTAGAGCATAAGTCATCAAAATCAAGACCCTGTTTATTTGCCCAGTTTTGAATACTCGCGAAATAACCAATAGGAGCATCAACCCAGACATAAAAAAACTTATTCTGTTCTTCGGGAATGTCAAAACCAAAGTAGGGCGCATCCCTAGAAATATTCCAGCTCTGCATATCTCCATCAACCCATTCATTTAGTTTATTTTTTACTGAATCTTGCATGCTGCAAGTGGTTAAGAATTGAGAAAGAAAATCTTTCGTTGCACCCAAATCAAAAAATATTTGTTCAGTATCTTTAAGAACAGGCTTTGAATCAGAATATTTTGAAATTGGATTTATTAGCTCTATTGGAGAATAAGTTGATCCGCATGCTTCACAGTTATCACCATGTTGATTTGGTGTTTTACATTTCGGACAGGTACCGGATATAAAACGATCTGCAAGAAACATATTTTTTTCTTGATCGTAATATTGTTGGATGGTTGATTTATATATTAATCCAGCTTGTTTAGCGCTTAGATAGATTTCATTGCAAAACCGCTTATTCTCTGCTGAATGCGTTGTATAGTAGTTATCAAAAGAGATATTAAATTTCTTGAAGGATTCCTCATGAGATAACCTATCATCCTTTATTAATTCTTCTGGTGTTTTATTCAATTTTTCAGCTCGAATCATGGTTGCAGTTCCATGCGTATCGTCTGCGCAAAAGAAAAAAACAGGCTTTCCTTCCAACCTTAGATTTCTAACCCATATGTCAGCTTGTATGTGTTCTAGCATGTGGCCAATATGAATGGGACCATTGGTATATGGAAGCGCACAAGTAGCGAGAATATTCTTAGTTGTATCGTTCAAATTATTACCTTAGAGAATGCTATTATATGAAAATTCTTACTCCATGATGAATATTAAACACATTTTAGCAATTGCTTCTGCCAAAGGGGGTGTTGGGAAATCAACAATTGCTGCGAACATGGCAATATCTCTTTCAGAAGAATATAAAGTTGGTCTTTTGGATGCGGATATTTATGGCCCTAGTCAGCATTTATTATTTAATTTAGAAAACTCTAAGCCAGAAAGTTTTGAAATTAATGGACAGAAGAAACTTAAACCAATTATTTCACAAAATATAAAGATTAACTCCATGGGATTTATGATGCTTTCCAATCAAGCAGTTATTTGGCGTGGACCAATGTTAAGCAATGCTCTTAAGCAAATTATTCAGGTTACTGACTGGGAAGATTTAGATTTTTTGATAGTGGATATGCCTCCTGGGACAGGTGATTCCTATCTTACTGTGGCTAAAGAAATTAAACCAACAGCAGCTATCCTAGTAACAACCAGTCATATTTTATCTTTAAGTGATACTGATAAGTCTAAAATTGCTTTACAAAAGCTTGGAATACCCATTTTGGGATATATTAATAATATGACTGGTGAAAGGTGCCCAAAATGCAATGAATTATTGGATACTTATACTGATAGGGACAATAAATTTTTAAAAGACATTAAATGCTTGGGTACAATTTCAAGATCTATTGCATTACAATCATTACCTAATTTTAAGTCAGCTCGAGCTCTGAAAGAAATTAAAGAAAATGTTACCAAACTTATTCTCTAAATATTTATTCTGTATCTTGGTTTTATCTGCCCAGCCACTTTTAGCTGATAAGGATCCTTTTGAGAATTTAAATCGTGGGATCTGGAATTTTAATGAAGCTATAGACAATAACTTTGCAAAACCAGTAGCTGAAACATATGAATTAATCACCCCCCAATTTGTTCAAACTGGGATTACAAATTTCTTCAAAAACATAAATGAGGTGGACAATACGATTAATCAATTATTGCAAGGCAAGCCAGGATTAGCTGTAAACGACTTTACTCGATTTATTATCAACACCTCGATTGGATTATTTGGCTTTATAGATGTGGCGTCTAACATTGGACTTGAAAGGCATAGAGAAGACTTTGGTCAAACTTTGGGAATGTGGGGATTTTCACAAGGTCCATATTTAATGTTACCTCTTTTAGGCCCAACCACACCTAGAGACTTAATGAGCAGGCCTATCACATCTTTTTTATCTGGAACTTTTTCAATCAAAGATACAGACGTTCGCTTGGGTCTCACCGCTCTAGATGCTTTGGAAACAAGAGCCAGATTGCTTGATGTAGAAAGCTTAATTATTGGCGATAAGTATAGTTTTGTAAGAGATTCTTACTTACAAGCATCTCAATTTGAAGCAAAAGATGGATTGATGCAGGAAGATACCTTCTTAGAGAATATGGATGATTTTTTTATTGATGATCTTGATACTGACCCTGAATAAAATCTCTTACCGGCTTACTTGAAAGCATTTGCATGGCTTCGTTTATTTTGTAACGATAAATTTTTGCATTGCTTTGAGATTTATATAGCCCAAATATATGTTTGAGCATAATCTTAAATTCGCTAGGCTCTCTTTTATCGCTATCTAAATAATTTAAATACCAATCTAATAATTCTTCCCGTGAAAATTTTTGTGAATGATGAGAGTTATAAATTTCTTCATCAATATCTTCTAAAAATATTGGATTATCATATGCTTCTCTGCCTATCATGACTCCATCAACATGCTTTAGATGATCCTTGCATTCTTCAATAGTTTTTATACCACCATTAATAATGAATTGCAGTTCAGGGAAATCCTTTTTTAGTTTATAAACATACTCATACTTTAGTGGTGGAATAGATCTATTTTGCCTGGGACTTAACCCTCTAAGAATTGCATTTCTAGCATGAATAATAAAGGTGCCAATACCAATCTCAGAGATTTCTTTTACAAAATTAGCTATAAATTCATAACGATCTTCATTATCAATTCCAATCCTACATTTTATGGTTATTGGAGTTTTAGTAACTTTTTGCATAGCCTCTATACATCTTTTTACCAAATTAATGTCTAGCATGAGGGATGCTCCAAATGAACCTTTTAGAACTCTTTCTGAGGGGCATCCTAAATTTAAATTTATCTCATCATAGTTAAATCTATCGCAAAGAATTGCAGCAGCGGCCAATAAATCAGGATCTGAGCCTCCTAACTGTACAGCTATAGGGTGTTCTTCATTGGAAAATTTAAGTTTGTTAATTTGCTTGCCATGCACCAGGGCATTAACAGCGATCATCTCAGTATAGAGTAGAGCGTTTTTAGTTAATCGCCTATGTAATCTGCGATTATGCGTATCCGTACATTGCATCATAGGGGCAATGCAAAACCTATGATCTGGAAGCATTTAGAACATTATTGTTATGGCTGCAAGTCCTACAACAGTTAAAGCCACTGTATATGGCAAAGCCTTATAAACCATTCTCATGTATGAAAGATTGATTAATGGTGCAGCTGCAGAGGTTAACAAAAATAAAAAAGCTGCCTGGCCATTAGGAGTGGCAATACTAGGAATATTGGTGCCAGTATTTACCGCTACAGCTAAATGATCAAAGTGTTCCCTTGTAATGATGCCATTATCAAGCGCATCCTTGATTTCACTGATATAGACAGTGGCAACAAATACATTATCGCTAATTGCTGAAAGTATTCCATTTGCTAGGTAAAACAAAGGAGCTTGATTATCTATTGGTTGAGAGAAAACAAAATTTATGACAGGAATAAATAAATCCTGTTCATGAATTACGCTAACTATTGCAAAGAACACAACGAGCAAAGCAGTGAATGGTAAAGCTTCTTTAAAAGCTGGTCCTATGTCATGTTCATCTGTAATTCCTTTAAAAGCAGTGAGTAACACTATTACTCCAAGTCCAATTATCCCAACTTCAGCTACATGAAAAGCAAGTGCTAAAACTAAGAGGATGCCCACGATAATTTCAATAGTTAAACGAGCACGATACTCTGGTGTTTGTTTGGATTGCTCAAATTCATCGTATCGCAAAAATATTTCTTTAATTTCGGTAGGAAGATGAGTTCCATAAGTAAATAACTTAAGCTTTTCAAGAAGAACACATAATACCAAACCAGTAATGAAAACTGGGACTGTTACGGGAGCCATCTGGATTAGAAAATCCATAAATTCCCATCCAGCAACATGAGCTATTAATAAATTTTGAGGTTCTCCAACAATAGTACAAACTCCGCCTAGAGCTGTGCCAACAACACCATGCATCACAAGATCTCTTAAGAAGGATTTGAAATTTTCTAACTCTTCAACGCCTTTAGAAGATAATGACACATCATTAGTAACATCATGATCGAGATTATTAAAATCTAAATTGGACATTGCTAAATGAAAAACTCTATAGAAACCAATAATTACAGCAATCAAAACAGCTGTAACAGTTAACGCATCCAAAAAAGCTGATAAAAATGCTGCAACAAAACAAAATAACAAAGATAACTTAGTTTTTGAGTGAACTTTTAAAAGTAACTTAGTAAAAGTAACCAACATTAGATTCTTCATAAAATAGATACCGGCTACCATAAATACTAATAACAAAATCACTTGAAGGTTATGTTCAACTTCATAATAAATAGAATCAGGTTTAGTGAGCCCAAGAATGATTGCCTCAATGGCTAACAAGCCACCAGGTTGAAGGGGATAACATTTAAGAGCCAATGCTAAAGTAAAGATGAATTCAAGCAGTAAAATCCAACCAACGATAAAATTTCCTGCTGCACCGCTTGAATTTAACAAAAATAACAGTAGAGGATTGAGAATAAGGAACCCTATGATTGTTTTTTTGTACCAATCTGGAGATGAACCAAGGAAAAGACTGTAGAAGTTACTTATAATAGCCATATGTTATTAATCCGGGAAATTTACGAGTCTATACCACCAAACTCAAAGTTAATATTAAGTTCTAATAATAAAATAATTCATCACTTAGATCAAAATACATATTGCTTTAGCAGCGATCTTTTTGATCAAAGTATTCTAGGCAATGAAATTTTGGGCATTGCTAAATATGGAAGTTCCATAATCTGTACCATTGCACTTAATGAAAAAATTATCATACAACTTTTAGAAGAAAATCCACAATTAATAAGCCATGATCTAAGGCAAGCATTTAATTTAATTGACGCGTCTCAATTTCAATTAATTTCTAGAGCCATTGAATTATCTGCTTGGCTTAGAGAAACTAAATACTGCAGCCTTTGCGGTGAATCAACCTTGTATAATATTAAAGAACAAGCTTTTGGATGCTCTTGTTCAAATAAAATTTTCTATCCAAGTATTTCTCCCTGCATAATTACTCTTATTACCAATGGTAATAAGGTTTTATTGGGGAGAGCTAAATTTTTTCCGAAAGGTCTTTATAGTACTTTAGCTGGATTTATAGAGGCCGGTGAAACTGCTGAGGATGCCTTGCAAAGAGAAGTTTTCGAAGAGGTAGGAGTCTATGTAGAAAATATTAGATATTTTGGAAGTCAATCTTGGCCTTTTCCGAGTCAATTAATGCTGGGTTTTTACTGTCAATACAAACAAGGCGATATAAAGGTCAATTCAGAAGAGCTAGAAGATGCACAATGGTTTAATATAGACAACCTTCCTCAGGTGCCTCCCACAACGTCGATATCAGGAAAGCTTATTCACTCTTATATCGCGGATCGTTTAAAGCTCTAGTTGGTTTTTCTAAAGTCTTAGCCTCAATTTGCGGTTTTTCAACTGGCAAAGCTTTTACAGGTTGTTGTTGAACTTCTTTTTGCTTGGATTCTAATGTTTTATTGTTAGTGTTTGTTTGTTCTTGTGGAATGCTTTTTTTATTATCCATCGCTGCTGCTGGTTTTTTTCGATTGTTTCTAGTTCGTTTAGGTTTTTGATCACCAGAATTTTCATTGTGCCTGTTACCTGGTCTTCTAGTTCTTTGATTTTCAGTATTGTTATTAGCCTGTCTAGGGTTGTTATACCCTTTTTTCTTATTCATTCTTCCTTTTGGTTTTTTCTTTTCATCTTTATTGCTGGATTTAAATAATCCAGCAATTACTGAAAATATTCCAGAGGATTTCTTTGGCCTTTTTGGTGGTTTTGAAACCTTTACGAGTGGCTTTGCTTTTGTTGGTGAAGATGATGATGACTCTCTCCAATCTAATTTAGGATCAGGAGTCTCAGGAGTTAAATCATACGAATATCTAGATCTTGTTTCATTATTTTTTACTCTTACAACTTTATAGTAAGGTCTAGATCTGTAAGGATCAGCAATAATCAATACATTTACCTTTGATTCGTCCTCAATTTTGATGATTTCTCTTCTCTTTTCATTTGAAAGATAACTAGCTACGTCTGCAGGCAAGAATGCATGTACTTCTGCAGTGTTTTCTTTCATTGCATCTTCACCAATGATTCTCAAGATTGACTGTCCCAATGATTTAGGACCTCTTACCATGACATGCTCAATATCATAAGTTTCATTTAAAGATGGCCTTAGCCGCTGACGAGATAATTCGAGCAATCCAAATCTTGAAATTTCACTAAGCTGGATTCTTGCTCTATCAGAGTGAACGGCATGTCTCATTGCTTGCTCTACCTTTTTCTGACTTTCTTCTGCAAGCATATCTATAAAATCTATAACCACTAGTCCGCCTAGATCTCTCAGTCTAAGTTGTCTTGCAATTTCATGGGCTGCCTCTAGATTTGTAGCGAGAGCAGTTTCCTCAATATCTTTTCCTTTGGTGGCTCTGGCTGAATTAACATCTATAGTTACCATCGCTTCAGTAGGATCTATAACTAGAGCGCCACCTGATGGAAGAGTTATTTCTCTATTGAAAGCAGATTCAATTTGAGATTCAACCTGATATCTAATAAATAAGGGAATTTCTTCTTCATAAAATTTAACCTTTTGTGCATGATCTGGGATAACTGCTTCAGCAAATGCAAGAGCTTCTTCATAAACATTTTTGTCATCAATAAGGATTTCTTCAATGTCTTCTCTGTAATAATCCCTAAAGACTCTTAGGAGTATGTTGTCATCTTTGTATATAAGGGTAGGGCAAGCAGTATTGCCAAAATTCTTACTTATTTCTTCCCATAATGAAATTAAGTAGTTTAGATCCCATTGAAGTTCTTGTTTATTTCTACCGAGGCCTGCAGTTCTAACAATTACACTCATTCCGTCGGGTATATGTAAATCATGAATTATTGATTTAACTTGATCTCTCTCATCTCCAGATATTCGTCTTGAGACGCCACCGGCTTTTTCTGAGTTTGGAATTAATACAAGAAATCTACCAGCTAATGAAAGTTGTGTAGACAGGGCAGCGCCTTTGGTTCCTCGTTCCTCTTTTAGAACTTGGACAATAATTTCATCTCCATCCTTTAAAGTACAAGATTTTTTACCGCTGTGGTCTTTTGTAAAAAATGATTCAGTTAATTCTTTTAATGGCAAAAAACCATGCCTTTCTGATCCAAAATCTACAAATGCTGCATCAAGACTTGATTCTATTCTTGAAACTTTTGCTTTAAATATACTGCCTTTTAATAAAGATTTTGATTCAGAGTCACTGTCTAAATCATAAAGCCTGGAGCCTTCAATTAAGGCAATTCTCAGCTCATCATTATATGAGCAATTCATTAGTATTCTTTTCATTTCATTTCCCTTGTATACGAGAAAGACAAGTAACCTTGTTACTTTTATGGCACTTTAAGTCTTATTTATTTTTGCTTAAAGCGTGAACCTTATTATCTAAGGTTTATATATAAACTTTATCTTGTCTCTTTCTTTTTTAAATAAGTTTTTAGCTATAATTTTTCTTTTAAAATAGCTTTAAGCGCGTATCTTACCAAAATGAACGAGAATTTACTAAATATTAATGAACATCATCAAAATCAGAGAATTGATAATTATTTATTCTTTAAATTTAAATTTATTCCAAAGACAAAAATTTATTCAGCAATTAGAAAAGGTGAAATTAGAATTAACTCAAAACGAGCCAAAGCATCTTCAAAATTAAACATTAACGATATAGTTAGAGTGCCACCATATTTTTTAACCTCAAAAACCATCAATGAACATCAATCTCTTTCTAAGGATAGGTTTTTACCAATAATCTTTGAAGATGATGATTTTATTGTGGTTGATAAGCCAGCTGGTATAAGTGCGCATAGCGGTACTAAAAATGCGTATGGAGTAATAGAAATATGTAGAGAGCAATTTAAGAATAAAGATCTAGATCTATGTCACCGAATAGATAGGAGTACATCTGGAATTATTCTTTTATCAAAAAATAAGTCATTTCTTAGATATTTTCATGATCAATTAATGGAAAACCAAACTACTAAAGAATACTTAGCAATAGTTCATGGAGATAAAAAAGAAAAAATATTTACTATGAATAATGAGATTGAGTTAAAACATGGAACCACGCGTCAAGCTATAAGCGAGTTTAAACTGGTGGGCAAAAATAAAAAATATAGCCTCTATTTAGTTAAGATTGAAACTGGGAGAATGCATCAAATAAGGATTCACTGCTTGAGTCTTGATATGCCAATTGTTAATGATAAAAAATATGGAAATGCTAAATTAGATAAAAAACTTTTTGATAATAGCGCTTTTAAAGATATGGGACTTCATGCCTATAAACTTGCATTCAAAGACAGATCAGGAAAAGAAAATACATTTTATTCAGACATTACATCAACTTGGAGCGAATTTTTATCCAAAGAAAATATTGTTGTTAATCTCTAGTATATTCTGATAGGATACGCGTTTTTTAGGAACAATTATGGCTGTTCAAAAGAGTAAAAAAACTAGATCTAGAATTGGAATGCGTCGTTCTCATGACTCTATTTCTGGAAAAGCCCTTTCTACTGACCCAGTTAGCGGAGAAAGGCATCTTAGACATCAGATGACTGCAGATGGTTTTTACAAAGGTAGATTAGTTAAAGACCTAAGAAAACCTGTTAAAGAGGATTCTGAAGAAACAGAATAAACTAATGTCTCAGACTAAGGCCCTCTTATTTCCTGGCCAAGGTTCCCAATTTTCTGGCATGCTTAGTCACATTGGCTTATCCAGCTCCACAATTCTAAATAAATATCAGTTTGAGATTGATGAGTTTTCAAAAACCATTAATTTTGACTTTATCAATCTTATTGAAAACAAAGAACATGAAGAATTGCTGGGTCAGACACAATATACGCAGCCAGCTCTTCTTTTTACTTCCTGTCTAGCTTTCAATGAATTGATAACGGATAAAGATGGTTTTAATTATTTTGCCGGGCACTCTTTAGGTGAATACTCTGCATTGGTTTGTGCCAATTCAATGAGCTTAATTGATGCTTTGCATCTTGTTTACCGGCGAGGTAATTTGATGGCATCAGCACCAAAAGGTGCAATGTCAGCTGTATTAGGCCTAGATATAAATATAATTGATGAAGTTTGTAATTCACTAACCCATGATGGATTTATTGTTCAGAGTGCTAACAAAAACACACCGCTTCAGACTGTAATTTCTGGATCAATAGATGGTATTACGAAGGCAGAAGAGATCCTTAAAGACAGGGGTGCTAAAAGAGTTATTCGGCTAAGTGTGAGTGTTGCATCTCATTCTTCTTTGATGAAAGACATTTCTCATGAATTTTTAAAATACTTAGAGGAGATTGAGTTTTCTATGCCAGCAAAAAAAATTATCCAAAACGTGAGCATAGACACACCGGAAAATTTAGAAATATTAAAAATGAATCTTGTGAGTCAATTGTATTCACCGGTAAACTGGGTAGCTACAATGAATAAACTTTCTGCATCATCTCTTTTAGTAGAATGTGGACCTGGAAAAGTTTTAACTGGTCTTGGTAAGCAGAATAATGTTAACGTTAGTGAATTACTTAATTATCTGGGATAAGGAATGACTAATAAAACTGTATTGGTTACTGGTTGCTCTAGGGGTATTGGTCTTGCAATTGCAAAAAAACTAATTCAAGAAAATTATTTTGTTGTAGGAACTTCTAGGTCAGAGTTAGATTTTTCAAATTTGTTGGGATCAGATAGATGCCTTCATGTTCCTGTTGATATTTCTCGTGAGGATAGCATTTCTAATCTCATCAATTCTCTTGATACCAAGAGCATCCAAGTTAGTTGTTTAGTAAATAATGCTGGTATTACCAAAGATCAACTATTTATGAGGATGTCTATTGATGACTGGGTCAGTGTTATCAATACTAATTTAAACGGCGTCTTCTATTTAACAAGAGCATTAATTAAGCAGATGGTTAAGAACAAATATGGTCGAATAATTAATATCTCAAGTGTTTCAGGCTTAATGGGAAATCCAGGTCAGGTAAATTATTCTGCATCAAAAGCTGCACTTTCTGGTTTTACTAAGTCACTTGCTAAAGAACTAGCTTCAAGAAATATAACTGTAAACAATGTATGCCCTGGCTTTATAGAAAGTGATATGACTAACGAATTATCAGCCTCACAAATTGAAAATGCATTAAAACTTATTCCTCTTCAAAGATTTGGAAAATCTGATGAAGTAGCTGGACTAGTTTCATTTTTATTGAGCAATGCTGCTGACTACATAACTGGTCAAGAGCTTTCAATTGATGGCGGTATGTACATTTAATTTTTTACAGCCTTTTTAAATTTTTAGGGTAAAATAAATCCCACATTCGGAGGACAACTAGTGAGTGTAGAAGATAGAGTAACAAAAATTGTGTGTGAACAACTTGGCGTTAGTGAAGACGAAGTTAACTTAACTTCATCCTTTGTGGACGATTTGGGAGCGGACTCTCTTGATACAGTTGAATTAGTAATGGCTTTAGAGGAAGAATTTGACCTTGAAATTGCTGATGAAGAAGCTGAAAAAATAGCTACCGTTCAAGACGCTGTTAATTACATAAATTCCAATAGTTAATATCACTTTCCCATGCAACTACAAAGACGCGTTGTAGTTACAGGGATCGGTGTTCTCGCGCCAACGGGAAACTTACTTTCTAAAGTCTGGTCTTCCTGCAAATCAGGTGTTTCTGGCATTACTACTATTGAACAAGATTTTTTAGATTCACCTATTACGATTGGTGGTAGGATTCATGATTTTGATTCAATTCAAGTCTTGGATTCCAAAGAAAAGAGACGGTTAGATCCTTTTGTTCAGTATGGCGTTGTCGCTGCCGAACAAGCTATTCTTGATTCCGGTATTCTGGACAGCAATATTAATAATGAACTCGTTGGAGTTAACTTTGGTTCTGGAATCGGGGGTCTTTCAAGCATTGAAGTCAATAACTTAAATTTACATAATTCTAGTTACAAAAAGGTCTCGCCTTTTTTTGTTCCAGGTTCAATTGTTAATATGATTTCAGGATTAGTCTCAATGAGGCATGGATTCATGGGACCTAATTATTCTATGGTTACAGCATGTTCAACTGGTAATCACTGTATAGGAAGTTCTGCTCGATCTGTTGCTTATGGAGAAGCTGATATTATGATAGCTGGTGGTGCAGAGGCAGCTTCCTCGCCCTTAGGAATAGCTGGTTTTATTGCATCTAGAGCATTAAGTACTAACTCAAATCCTACAACTGCTTCAAGACCATGGGATAGAGATCGCGATGGTTTTGTGTTATCAGATGGTGCAGGCGCCCTTGTTTTAGAAGAATATGAGCACGCTAAAAATAGAAATGCTCATATTTATGCTGAAGTTATTGGTTATGGAATGAGTTCAGATGCATATCACATGACTGCACCCCCTGAAGATGGCCGCGGTGCAGCCCTTGCCATGAAAAATGCTCTCAAAGATGCAGGAATATCAATTGATAGCATTGATTATATAAATGCGCATGGAACATCAACTCCTCTTGGTGATATAGCTGAGACAATGGCGATTAAATCTATATTTAAAGATAAAATACCTGCAATAAGTTCCACAAAATCAATGATAGGCCATACTTTAGGTGCAGCAGGAGCAATTGAAAGTATCTTCTCCATTATGAGTATTATCGACAACGTGATTCCTCCAACTATTAACCTCGATAATCCTGATCCTAGTTGCGATCTTGATTACACACCGCATACAGCAAGAGATCGTTCCATAAAGATAGCCATGAACAATTCTTTTGGTTTTGGCGGCACTAATTCTTCTCTTATTTTTGCTAAAGTCTAATTTTCTCTTAATTTTTTTAATTCTTGGCTTATTGTTAGCAATAGCATTTGCTGGTTTACTTAATTCTATATTTTCAAGATCGATCTCAGATACGCTTATCGAAATAGAAAAAGGGGATTCTTTGTATAAGAAAATTGACGAACTCCCACTTAATTATATTGATAATTTAATTCTTAAATTTTTTTACTCCACAAAATTAAATAAAAATATCCATGTCGGCATTTATGATGTTACTGGCAAAACATTAAAACAGTATCTTGAATCGATATTAAATGGAGATTTAAAGCAATTTAAATTTCAGATCATAGAAGGTCAAAATATTTTTGATTTAAAAGAGAAAATAAATGATCTTGGTATTTCAAATGATTGTATTGACTTTAATTGTTTGCAAGATGGTTTATTTCCATTTATTGAGGGTTCTTTTTATCCAGATACATATTTTTTGACATCTAACGATAGTCTCAAGCAAGTATTAGAAAAGTCTCAGCTTCGTCTGTTAGAGCTGCTTGATCGTTTATGGGATAACAATCAAAGTTATCTTGAGAATAAATATGATGCACTTATTCTTGCCTCTATTATAGAAAAAGAAGCTGGAAACAAAATTGAAATGCCAATAATTGCTAGCGTCTTTCAAAACAGAATCAAAGCCGGCATGAAACTTCAAACCGATCCAACAATTATTTATGGTCTTTTGCCAAATTTTGATGGCGATATAAAAAGAAAAGATATTTTAGATAATACAAATATTTTTAATACATACGTTATTTCAGGATTGCCTCCTACACCTATAGCTATGATTAGTGAGTCTGCCTTAGTTGCAGTTTTCCAACCACAGGATACCCAATTCTATTATTTTGTTGCAAAAGGTAATGGAGAGCATTATTTTTCTGCAACATTAAAGGAACATGAAGCTGCAGTAAGGAGATTTCAGTTACAATAATTCTCTTATGTTAATTTCATTTGAAGGAATTGAAGGTGCTGGTAAATCAACCCAAATAAACCTTCTACAAGATTATTATCTTAAAAAAAATAAAGAAGTACTCTTGCTTAGAGAACCTGGATCCACTGAACTAGGGGAGAGCATTAGAGAGATCTTACTTTCAACAAAAAATGTAATTTCTGATAATACTGAGTTACTACTAATGTTTGCAGCTCGAGCACAGCTTTTAGATCAAATCATTAAAAAAAATATACATAAAGTGATTCTTATTGATAGGTACTTCCATGCATCCATTGCATACCAAGGATACGGTAGAGGGTTAGATATTTCTAAAATTAATCAGTTAATACAAATAACGGAATGTATTCAACCTGATTACACTTTTTTGCTTGATATTTCACCTGAAGACGGGTTTCGCAGGAAGAGTGGTGACAAAATGGATAGAATTGAGTCAGCAGGCATAGAATTTTTTAACAAAGTAAGAAATGGATATTTAGAGCTTGCTCAAAACAATAACTACATGCATGTGATATCAAGCACTCAAACGGAACAAAATATCCATGAAGAAATCGTTAATATTATTCAACGCTCCTAAATGAAAGCCTTTGAAAGTTATCCATGGTTAAAAAAACCAGCAAATGAACTTTTACAAATGCCAACATTACCTAATAGGCTTATTATTGAAGGGAAACCTGGGCTTGGTAAAAATGAATTTGCATTTGATTTGATTAAACAGATTCTCTGTAATGAGCACAATGGTTGTGGATATTGTCAGAGCTGCCTTTATCTAAAAGACAATACTCATCCAGAGTTTTTATTAGTCAATCTTGAGGAAAAAAAATCTTTTATCTCTGTAGAGCAAGCAAGAAACATAATTCATTTTATGAATTTAACTGTATCAACAAACGCATCAAGAGTTGTGTTGATAGAAAATGCAGATAGGTTAAATTATCAAGCACAAAATTCCCTGTTAAAAACCTTAGAAGAAGCATCCCCCAAAAAATTTCTCATCTTAGTATCCAACCAAAGAGGAGCATTATTGCCAACAATTTATAGTAGATGTTTTATTCAACGAATAGGTTCACCCTCAAGTTCTGTGTTAGATTCATGGCTCCAAAACCAAGGAATAATTGATGTTTCTGCAAATGATTTTCCAAGTTTTTACTCACCCAAGCAAATAAAGAAAAAAGTAGAAGAGGGTAATGCTCAAATATTTAACATTGTCCTCCAAAATTTAGATAACTTTCTTTTAGGCCAACAAGCTGTTGTTGCAACTCAAAATGCTTTTAGAGACATGGAAATTAGTTTTCCAGAAAAACTTGATTTACTCATCCATTATATAAATTTAAAAATAGGTACCGAGGCACACTTTTATAAACCCCACTCTAAATATAAGTCACTTAATCACACTGGTTTATCCCAAATCAAAGCAGCAGCTTTTATAGATGAGTTATTAGACTATAAGAAAACTTTATTAAAAATTCCTGGCCTTAATGAACAGATAGGATTTAATTATTTTCTAACTAAGCTACCAAGAGTATTTTAGTTATACGACAGTTGAACCTCCATCTACAACTATAGTTTCGCCATTAATATAGCCTCCCGCATTTGAAGCTAGCAATACTGCGACACCTGCAATTTCCAAAGGTTCTCCAATTCTCCTGAGAGGATTAGAGGATGTTACGGTGCTAAGAATTTTTGGGTTGTCCCATAACGCTTTAGCCATATCAGTCTTTATAAGACCTGGTGCTATTGCATTTGCTCTTATATTGAATGGACCAAATTCTACTGCTATGTTTTTAACCATAGCAATGTCTGCTGCTTTACTCATATTATAAGTTCCAAGAATAGAGCTGCCTCTCAGACCTCCTATGCTTGATACTATAATGATTGATCCATTTTTTCTTTCTTTCATTTGCGGAAGGACTAAATTTGCCAAAATATGATTAGAGCGTACATTATTCGACATAATTTTATCGAACATTTCCAAGGGCATTCCTTCCATTCCTCCCATATATGGATTACTTGCTGCATTGCAAATAAGGACATCAATTTTTCCAAACATATGGTTACTTTGATTAACTAAATGTTCAAGATCCGCTGTGTTTGATATATTTGCAGGGATCGGTATTGCAACTTCATTTTCTTGGCTTTGGTTGATTTGTTTGGCAGTTTCTTGGCAAGCATCTAAGTTTCGGCTAGAGATTACTACCTTGGCTCCAAAATTTGCGCATTCTTGAGCTATTGCTTTACCAATACCTTTTGATGATCCAGTTATCACAATAACCTTGTTTTTTAAGCTAAATATACTATTTTCCATTTATAATCCTTGTATGTTTGAAAACGTTGAAATTTATTCCAAATCAGTTTGCCCCTTTTGTGATAAAGCAAAATTTTATTTTAAATCTAAAGGAGTTGAATACAAAGAATACAACGTGGAAGATCCAGAGCATATGAAGGTTATGATGGAAAGAAATCCACTTGCAAGAACTGTGCCCCAAATTTTTATAAATAATCAATTAATTGGTGGTTACACTGATCTTATTGAGAAGTTTGAATCGTAAAGGATGAGAATATGAACGAGTTTAATAATTTTCTTTTAATGTTGGATAGTAATTTATCAGGATCCTGGTGGTTCCCTGCATTGCTAATAGGAACAGGTATATTTTTTACAATATATCTACGATTTCCTCAATTTAGATTCTTTAAAAGGGCAATATACATTGTTTCCGGTAAAAATGATAAATCAGATTCCGATGGAGAAACAACTGGCTTTCAAGCGCTTTCCACAGCAATGTCTGGTGCCATAGGAACTGGAAATATTGGTGGTGTAGCATTAGCAATTTGGACCGGTGGGCCAGCCGCAATTTTTTGGATGTGGATTACCGCAGTATTCGGAATGACGACTAAATTTGTCGAGGTAACACTAGGTCATAAATATAGAACCAAATTAGATGATGGGTCTATTTCGGGTGGTCCTATGTATTACATTGAACATGCTCTCAATATGAAATGGGTCGCAATTTTATTTGCTTTCCTAATGATGATTACAGCAATTGGTTCTGGAAACATGCCGCAAATCAATAATATAGCTCTTGTAATGAATACTGAATTTTCTATACCTAAGCTTTTTACAGGTGTATTTTTAGGTGTTTTGCTCTGGGTAATTATCATTGGAGGCATTAAGAGAATAGCTTCGGTTGCAAGCAAAATTATTCCAATAATGGGAATAATCTATTTTAGTGGGGCCTTAATTGTATTAGCAGAAAACTACCAAAATGTTATTCCTTCATTTAATGCAATATTTTCGCAAGTTTTTACAGGTTCGGCTGCTGTAGGTGGTTTTCTTGGAGCTAGTTTTGCAATGAGCTTGAAGTATGGTGTCGCAAGAGGCCTATACTCTAATGAAGCAGGGCAAGGCTCATCTCCTATCGCCCATGCTTCGTCAAAAAACAAATCGATAGACCAAGGTATTGTGTCAATTTTAGAACCGTTTATAGATACGATTGTAGTTTGCAGTGTTACAGCGCTTGTAATTCTATCAAGTGGTGTATGGACCCAAAAGTTTGATACATCATTTTCTAAAACCGATATGATTATTCTTGATGGAATATACAGTGATACCAAGGATGCAACGGGCAATTACCTTTACCCTGATCATATTGCTGAGCTTACTAATTATGTACAGTCCCTCGACTCTAAAGTTTCAGAATATTCAGGTTTAATTGAGGTTTCTGAGGGTGTTATTGATAATTCTGATATCACTGTCTTGCATGCACGCTCTATAGCAGAAGATATTGTAGTTACGGATAACAATAATTTGTATACAGGCACATTAAATGTTGTTAATGGAAGAGTCTCTGAATCTTTGTCATTTAACGGAAAATCTTTAGTAAGCTCTGCTGAATTAACAGCCAAGGCATTTTCACAAGGTCTTTTAGGTGATTTAGGAGGTAAGTTGGTTGCAATAGCATTGCTTCTTTTTGCATTTTCAACTGCAATTACTTGGTGTTACTACGGCGATAGATCTACTGCATATATTTTTGGTGAGAAGGGTGTTTTTTGGTATCGTAATTTCTACGTTTTATGTTTTGTGCTTGCAGCAGTCATAGATACTACGATTGTATGGAACATTGCCTATGTTGTAGTGGCTTTAGTTTCTATACCCAACTTGATAGCACTTTTTGTGCTTCGAAATGATTTAAAAGAAGAAGTAGATAACTATTCAGTCAATTAATAAGGAGTAACATCATGGCCATTTTAGAAAATACCTCAATACCAAACGCTTCGGTTGCACTGATTGAAAACTCAGAGTCAAAAAATATACAGACTAATGAGTATTTTGCTGAAGGTAATTTTGTATTAGTGGGAGTACCGGGGGCTTTCACTCCAACATGCCACTTACAACATTTTCCTGGGTATGTTGAATCCAATAATTCTTTTCTAGAAAAGGGATATAAGGTGGTATTTATGTCGGTGAATGATCCTTTTGTTATGAAAGCTTGGTCAGAATCTGTTAATAATATCGATATACCTTGTATTGCAGATGGAAACTGTTCGTTTACAGAATCACTGGATTTAGTAATGGATGCATCAGCATTTGGGCTTGGTAAACGGTGTCAAAGATTTGCTATGGTAATTGAAAATGGTCTTACTAAAAGAGTCTTTGTTGAAGAAGCAGGAAAACTGGATGTGTCATCTGCTGGGTATGTTTTAACTCAAATCTGAGTGAAGTCAATTCTATTTGTAGGATTGGGTACGATGGGATTCCCTATGGCATCCCATATTGCCAAAAAGCTTAATTCAAATTTATATGTTTTTAATAGAAGCAAACACAAAGAAGAAAATTTTATTGCACAGTATGGAGGTCGCTCACTAAGAGAGTTAGAGAATCCAGATAATTTTTTTGATTTAATGATTTTGTGTCTTAAAGATGACAGAGCAATTTTAGAGGTACTCCTTGAGCAAGAATTTTTAGCTTATCTTAAGCCCTCTGCAGGCATCATTGATCATTCTACAACCTCGTTGAATCTTGTAAATGCAATTACAAGCAATGAAAATGTTATTAAAAAAAATATAGAGTTTTTAGATGCGCCTGTTTCAGGCGGTGAAGCGGGAGCTATAAATGGCGCACTTACAGCTATGGTTGGTGGCAGCAAGCATTATCTAGATATGCATCAAGAAATACTTAATACTTATGCTAAGTCGATAGTTCATATCGGTCCAAATGGTCACGGTCAAATTTCTAAAATGATCAATCAAATTTGCATATCTGGAGTATTGCAGGGTTTATCAGAAGCCCTTGAATTTGGAAAAAAACAAAGTGTCGATATGCACAAAGTCATTGAGGCTATTTCCGGCGGTGCTGCTCAATCTTGGCAGCTTGAAAATAGAGCCACTACGATGTTAGAAGATAAGTTTGATTTTGGTTTCGCAATAGATTTAATGATCAAAGATTTAGAGATTATAAAGTCGACCAATGCAAACGATGCGACTAAATTAAACCTAGCTATGGATGTTTTGGCTAGATATAAAGCATTATCTAAGCAAGGTTTTGGTAAGCTTGATACCTCAGTGCTAATTAAATCCTTGCAGGATTAATCAACTAAGTTTAATAAAAAATTATATTCTTCTGCAGTCTCTGTGAAACTATTTATAATCCCGCTTTTACCACCGTGTCCTCCCACTAGATTCATTTTTAAGAGAATAGGGTTATTGGAGGTAGTGTTTTCCCTTAATTTAGGCACATATTTAGCCGGCTCAAAATATTGAACTTGAGAATCATACAAGCTTGAGGTTACTAATACAGCTGGATAAGACAAAGCTTCAATATTGTCATATGGAGAATATTGACTCATGTACTCGTACTGGTCTTTGATAGATGGATTGCCCCATTCATCGTATTCAAATGTGGTTAATGGGATGGTAGGATCTGACATTGTTGTTAGGACATCAACAAAAGGGACACCAGACAAAATACCTTTGTAGAGTTCTGGTTCAAGATTAATAATTGTTCCCATCAACAACCCCCCAGCACTTCCACCCTGGGCGAAAACATTATTCTTATCTCCAATGCCATTGTTTAAGACCGCATGCACTCCATCATTAAAATCATAAAATGTATTCATTTTGTTTTGCATTCTTCCAGCATCGTACCAATGTTTACCCATCTCGCCTCCACCTCGAATATTTATTATTGCAAAGATGAAACCTCTATCTAGCAACGGAAGAAGGCTTCTCCTGAAGCTGGCTTCGGTATTAATGCCATACGAACCATATCCATAAAATAAGATAGGTGAAATGTCGGCAGTAGATTTTTTTCGTACTACTGAAATTGGTATTTGGATACCGTCTCTGGCTGTAATAAATTTCCTGGAGGTTTCATATTCTTCTGGATTATATTTATTGATTTCTTTTTTCCAAACTACCGATGTTGTTACATTTATTTGATCTACTTCAAGTATTTGAGTGGGTGTAATCAAAGATGAATATTCGTATAACAAATTTCCTTCTGGATCCTGATATTTTGATGGCAGGAGAGATGTCGAATAACTTTCTTCGGATTGTTGAACAATTTCTAAGTCCTTATAGTTATTTTTTAAGACTGCTATTTCTGGTAGTCCATTTGTTCGGATTTCTAAGGCCAGGAAGTTACTAAATGGAATTAAGTTTTCAATAAATACATCCTTATCATGAGGCACAAGAAGGTTATTCGGATTAAGAAAGTTTGATGCTGAATCCAGCTTTGTCTTGTAAACAGCAAAATTAGGTGAGCCCTTATTGGAGCGTACGTATAAATTTTGATCCAAATAATTGGCATAATAAAGATGATTTTCTTCTCTTGATAGCATCAAATTTAGTGAATTTAATCTTTTATTGAAATATCTAATTTCATTAGTGTTGGTTGCTTCAATATTAATAAATGCAATTTCTTTATCCATTGATTCATATAAATTCATATTAAACTCTGGGTCGTTTTCTTCGTAAAGCAAGCGGTCATCAGTTTGCGATGTACCAAGTCTGTGTAAGAAAACTTTATTAGCTATCAAAGTTACAGGATCTTTTTTAAGATAAAGAATAGTGTCGCTATCAACCCAAACAATATTTCCAGATGTTAGTGAGAGGGCATCATCTAGGAGCTTGTTATTATTTGTATCAAGAAACTTTACAACATATTCTCTTCTTCCTGTTGTATCTTCAGAAAAGGCAACGAGTTTGTTATCAGGGGACGGATTTAAAGAAACAGTGTTGTAATAGTCATAATCCTTAAATTTAATATTTGGATCAAGAACGATTTCATCATTGTCACCTGTTGATCTTAAGTAAACAGGCAACTGCTTATCTTTATATTGAATAGTGTAATATTTGTATTCGCCGTTTTGAAAATGAAATGACTTTTCTTGTTCAGGAAGTTTAGAGATTAATTCTTCAACTATCGTTGTTTTAAAATCTTGTTTATCTTTAAACCATGCTTCAGCATAGGCATTTTCCTCTTTTAAGTAGCTGATTACTTCGGGGTCTGATCTAGAGTCATCTCTTAACCAGTAGTAGTTATCAATTCGCTGGTAACCATGGGCCACAAGTTCATAAGGAATTTTTTTTGGAGAAGGAATATTGTGTTTCATAGGTTGGTATTTGTCGCACGATACGGTCATAAGGAGGAATAGGGTAAATAGGTATTTGAGCATAATAATAAATTTTATATATAAAACCTCAACATGTGTAATTAAGATAGAATATATTATCTACTCATAGTTAAATGAATTTACCTGAACTAGTCATCCCAAAAAATTTATTAGCCAAAAGACCCAAGTTTCTTGCTTATATTTGTAAAAAGATTTTTAAATTTATAGGCTGGAAAGTGGTAGGCCAATTACCGGAAAACAAAAACTTAATGGTAGCTGTTGGTCCGCATACATCAAATTGGGACTTTGTGGTTGGTATGCTTTTCGTAATTGGATGGGATGCAAGGATTAATTGGATTGGTAAGCATACTATTTTTAAACCTGGTCTTAATAAGATATTTAGAAAAGTAGGCGGGATCCCTGTTAATCGATCGGCTCCAGAATCTTTGCTGCAGGATATTAAAAAAGTTACCGATGAATATCAGAACTATATTTTAGCCATAGCACCAGAGGGAACTCGAAAAAAAGTTCAAAAATTAAAGACAGGATTCATAAGAATATCCAATCAGCTTCAATGCGACATTATGCTTGCCGGTCTAGATTTTAAACGCAAGATGATCGTTATTAATGAATCTTTTAACCCATCTGGTAATTTTGATTTGGATGTAATACAAGTAAGGGAGTACTTTGCTAATTTTGGAGCAAAAAAAGTTAATAATTTCTAAATGACCAAAACGAAACTATTACTAATTATTATTTTTATATCAAGCTGCTCACACCAAAGATTTGATTTAGCAATCGTTAATGGCTTCGTAATTGATGGATCTGGTAATCAAGGTAGTATTCTCCAGATTGGCATTATTGATGAAAAAATAGCTTTCATTGGAGATTCTCTGCCATTTAAAGCAAACTCAATAATCGATGCTTCTGGTCTTATTGTATCCCCCGGTTTTATTGATCCTCATACTCATGCCATAAGAGGCATTTTTGATGTTCCTACTGCAGATAGTTCATTATTACAGGGTATAACCACATTAACTGAGGGAAATGATGGAACTTCGCCATTTCCCATAGACCACCATTACCAACAAATCGAAAAAACAAAGATTAGTCCTAACTGGGCGGTTTTTGTTGGTCAAGGAACGATTAGGCAGGAGGTTATGGGATTTGATGATAGACCGGCAACGGATATCGAGATTAATTCCATGAAAGAACTTGTCCATCAATCAATGCAGCAAGGTGCTTTGGGTTTATCTACAGGTCTTTTCTATGTTCCAGGTAACTTTACACCAACCAAAGAAATAATAGAGCTTGCTAAAGTAGCTGCTGAATACAATGGTGTCTATATCTCTCACATGAGGGATGAGGCAGCTGATATTTTATCATCTGTAAATGAGACAATTGACATTGGTAAACAGGCCAATATTCCAGTTCAAATAACTCATCACAAGGTCATTGGAAAGAATAATTGGGGATTATCCTCTGAGACTTTAAAACTAGTTGATGAAGCAACACAGGACGGAATAAGAGTGACATTGGATCAATACCCATACACAGCTTCGCAGACATCAATTAAAGCTTTAATTCCTCAATGGGCTCAAGAAGGTGGGACCGAGGAGCTTATCAACAGAATAGATAATCCTGAAATTCAAGTTAAGTTAGTAGACTCAATTATTGAGCGTATTCTTTTCGATAGGGGAGGCGGTCATCCAAAGAATATCTTCATCTCAAAATGTGAATGGAATACGGCTTTTGAAGGAAAGAGTCTTGCGCAAATCTTGCTATCTAGGAACATTGAACCTATCCCTGAAAATGCAGCCTATTTAGTCTTTGAGATAGTTAAAGGTGGAGGAGCTTCTGCCGTTTTTCATGCTATCTCTGAGCAAGATGTTATCAATATCATGAAGCATCCTCTAGCAGCCATTGGATCGGATGGCCCGATAACTATATTTAATCAAGGAGCTCCCCATCCAAGAACTTATGGAACTTTCGCAAGAGTTTTAGGTAAATATGTAAGAGAGGATCAAATCATATCTCTTGAAGAAGCGATAAGAAAAATGACGTCTCTGACAGCAACTACTTTGAATATTCAAAATAGAGGTCTATTAAAGAAAGGTTATTATGCTGATATAACAATTTTTAATTCTAATACAATTATTGATAACGCTACTTTTGATGATCCCCATCAGTTTGCAACCGGGGTGCAGTATGTTGTTGTAAATGGCGAACTCGTGGTATCAGAGGGCATTCATACAGGCAGAAGACCGGGAAAAGTTTTAAGAGGACCCGGTTATAGTTCTAATCAAAAACTCTATTAGAAATGAAACTAGATCAACTTAACCAAAATATTCTTATTTATGTAAATGGTGAATTATTACCAAGATCAGAAGCGGTAATTTCTGTATACGATAGTGGTTTTTTGATGGGTGATGGAGTTTGGGAGGGTATAAGATTAATTCAAAATAGATGGATATTTCTTAATGAACACATTGACCGCCTTTTCGAAGGAGCCAAGGCAATCGATCTAAATCTTGGTCTTACTAGGGACCAAATAACCAGCGCTATCCTCAAAACTCAACATGCAAATAATATGTCAGATCGAGCTCATGCTAGAGTCATGTTTACAAGAGGAATTAAAATAAAGCCTTTTCAGCAACCAGCACTTTCTAACTCTGGTCCTACCTTTGTCATTATCATGGAGCACTCTGATCCTTTTGCAAAAGCTAAGGGAATAATTATGGCAACCGTCCCTCAGATTAGAGGAATGCCTATGAGCCAAGATCCAAAATTAAACAGTCACTCAAAGTTGAATTGTATTTTGGCATGTATTCAAGCAAATAAAATGGGTGCAGATGAAGCTCTAATGTTAGATCCTCATGGATTTGTAAATACCACCAACTCATGTAATTTCTTTATTGTTAAAAATGGAGAGGTTTGGACCAGTACTGGAGACTATTGCATGAATGGCATTACCAGAAAAAAAATTATAATGCTGTGCAAAGATAATAATATTCCAGTTTTTGAAAAAAACTTTTCTCTGGTAGATGTATATAGTGCTGATGAAGTATTTATCACAGGCACTCTAGGGTCACTCGTTCCAGTACTTGAACTAGATAAAAGAACTTTTGATGTTAAAAACAATACAATAACTCTAACACTTCAATCTCTTTACAACGATCTAATTCATTCTCAGTAGTACCATGAATATAGCTATGTGGTCTGGTCCAAGAAACTTGTCCACTGCAATGATGAGAAGTTTTGCAAATAGATCGGACGTACAACATGTGATGGATGAACCCTTGTATGCAAGTTATCTATATAGAACCAAGAAAAATCATGCAATGTATGATGAGGTTATTGCCTCCCAAGAAATAGATTATTCAATTGCTGCGCAAACTTGCACAAATAATACCCAGGGCATTTGTTTTCAAAAACACATGGTTCAGCATATTGATTTTGATCAGAACAACGATTGGATCTTAGAGTTAAATAATTTTTTCTTAATTAGGAAGCCTGAACTCGTCATACCTAGTTTTTTAATAAAATTTCCTGGCGGTGATTTAGAAGATCTTGGATTTAAGCAACAAATAGATATTTTTAATTACATAAAAAAACAAACAAAGAAGTCTCCAGTTGTTATTGATGCAACAGATATAAGAAATAATCCCACAAAATTTTTGCCTAAGCTTTGCAAGAAGCTATCCATACAATGGGATTCCTCTATGTTAACTTGGACACCTGGTCTTAAAGAATACGATGGAGTTTGGGCAAAGCATTGGTACCATTCGGTAGCAAATTCGGATTCGTTTAAACCAGAAGAAACTTCTAAAGAACCTTTATCGGATAGAGCAAAACAGTTAGTTGAACAGGCGAATATTTATTACCAGCAAATATCAAAGTATAAAATTTGATATATTAGTCATTGATTTAAGGGGAGGGAATTATTATGCATGATAAAAATAATACTGTTACAGGTGGATGCCTTTGTGGACAACTCAAGTATCAGTTTGAAAAGAATGCTGTCATTACCACCAGCCACTGCTATTGCACTGATTGTCAAAAATCTACAGGCTCTGAAAAAGCCACTATTGTATTAATCAATGATGCGAGCCTAAAGATAGTTGGAAGAGTGAAATATTACACCGTAACAGGTACAGACGGAGCAGATATCAGCAGAGGGTTTTGTGAGGAATGTGGGTCTCCGGTAATAAGCTATGCATCAACTATGAATGGAATTAAATTTATAAAATCTGGTTCTTTGGATGAGTCATCTTGGATTGAGGTGACATCTAATTATTGGACTTCTAGTGCTAATAAATGGTCGAAAGTTGATAAGACTCTTACTTGTTTTACTCATAACCCAATTTTTTAAAATTTACTAAAATTTGCACTTACAACTAAATAAGTTTATAAATTACCTATAACTAAATTAGGGGGAATAATGAATTTATTAAGAACAAGCGGTTCAATGATGTTGATTTCGCTTTTTGCTATATCTATTAGCGCTGCTCCTGAAGGTGCATTCACATCATTGCATGTAAAAGCAAAAGATGTCGATAAATACGTTAATTTTATGAAAGAAAATACTGCTCCATTTCAAGCATTGGGAGCGGATGTAGCTGGAGTATGCGTAACTAGGTCTGGAAATCAATATCCAGGAGAGATGTTTGTTTGGAGTGCCTATCCAAGTATTGAGGCTGCATATGAGGCATCTAGAAAATATGATCCTTTGAAGCCAAGCCCAGCTTTTGAAGAATTAAGAACTGTGCTTTATTCAGTTACTTGGAAGCCAGTAAAAGAATTTGCGCTTAAACCGGGTTACGAAAGACTTTGGAGATTAAAATTAAATGATTGGAAAAAGTTTGCCTTCGAAATGGAAAAACTTGAAACTGCTCTTAGTGATGCTGGTCACGACATGCGATTAGGTGTTTTTTATCCTTTGGGAGGAGGTACTGAGGTATTCCATCTCAGGGCAGTAACAGATACTCCTGCACAATCTGGGAAAATAGCTGATGAATACTTTGCAGGTGCCTCATATGGAAAAATATGGGATAACGCATTCAAATATGTTGACGCTGTAGTCAGTGAAACAGTTGAAGAGTGTGAAATAATTTATACAAAGGATTAATTATGAAATACATTAAATATTTTTTAATACCTATTCTAATATTTTCAATAAATATTGAATCTCAAAATAATACTATTGGTGAAGTAGATCTTGGTAATGTTTCTCATAGCGATGCTTTTAATCATATTAAGAAAATGGTTGGAGAGTGGAAGGGTAAATTACATCAACCAAATGGAACCATTGTTGATACTTACTCAAACTTCAAATTGGTCTCAAACGGTAATACGATAATTGAGACTCTAATTGAGGATGGTGTTGAGATGGTAACTACTTATTCTGATAAGGATGGCGAATTAGTTGTGAAGCATTATTGTGCTTTGGGAACTGAGCCTATGTTTGCTGTTGCATCTCTTGATGGGAACTCGTTGAAACTAAAGTCAGATCCGACTCCAGGATATCATCCTGCACATCATAATTATGTTGAATCCATAGGATGGACCTTTGATGCCACTGATTCTAATAAGGTAAGAGTAGATGCGTCTTTACATCTAGACGGTGTATTACAAGATCAGTATTCACTTATAGAAAGAGTTAATTAAAGAAATTACTACAATATTAAAGCCTGCATCTAGCAGGCTTTTTTTATTCCAATCCTTATAAATTAATGCAACAATTAAAAATAATGAAATGTTCATTTATTATTCTAATACCCTTGCTTATTGCCTCACTGATCGTAAATGCCGAGGAAAATCATACTTCGCACCTTGAAAAAATTGTTCTAGGATCAGGTTGTTTTTGGGGAGCAGAGAAGGGCTATGAAGGCCTTCAAGGTGTTGAAGATGCAGTATCTGGATATGCAGATGGATACGACATCAAACCAACCTACAAAGAAATTATTAAAATTAAAAATAGATTTAAAAAAAATAATTTTGCTGAAGTAGTAGAAGTTACATTTAATAAAGAAGTGATCACTTTAAGAGCATTGCTCGAACACTTTTATGAATCTCATGATCCTACACAATTGAATAAACAGGGCAATGATATTGGTACCCAGTACAGATCAACAATTTTATATACTAATTTAGCTCAAAAAGAGGTTATCGAAGAAGTAACTGATGAATTTCAAGAATTGTTATATCAAAATGGTTATGGTCAAATCCAGACATTAATAAAGCCATTAAATAATTTTCACAAGGCAGAAGAATATCATCAGAACTATATTAAAAAGAATCCAAACGGCTATTGTCCAGATCACTCAACGGGAGTGGTTTTTAATACAGACAAGGAAAAGCTGAATATTGATAACTCTTTGCTCTTAAAAGGGAAGGTTATCCTAGTAATAGATTCCCAAGATTATTGCCCTTATTGTGAAAAATTTAAACAAGATGTAGCAAATAACTATAAAGGAAGCATTCCGCTTGTTTATAGAACAGCAATTGAGTTAGAAGGACTTGAGATAAAGACTCCTACTTGGGCAACACCAACCATAATTTTTATGGAAGATGGAAAAGAGCAGTTTTCATATCAAGGATACATGAATGCAGAGGTATTCTATAAAGGACTTGGGGAATTTAAATTAGGTAATACCGAAGCATACGATGTTGCTTTTAATAAGGGAACGGATACAAGATTTTGCAAGGAATATGAAATATTCAAGAATGCTCTAGATGGAATATTTGTTGATAAATTAAGCGGGGCGCCATTGTTTGATACCAGGTATAGATTTGTTTCTAGAAGTGGCTGGTTATCATTCACGGCTCCGATACCAAACTCAACGTATGAGATACCTGATAATTCATACGGCATGAGAAGAACAGAGGTTAAATCCTTATCAACTAATATTCATTTGGGTCATGTTTTTGATGATGGTCCTAATGGTATGCCAAGATATTGTATAAATGCTACAGTACTGGAATTCATACCTAGAGAGAGAATAGGAGTTTGATCATAATATATAACTTCGCATAATATATATTATGTTAAATATTATATATCTTTAATTTGAGAATATTTAGATGTATATGTAGTAAAATACGCGACTTATGGCAAAAGAAGACAATTTAGAATTTGAAGGCGAAGTGATT